>PVBE012799205.1_pt1 | contig 132874 bp, 108 predicted proteins | sample 1631181 | NCBI WGS metagenome assembly PVBE01 (sample SAMN08397723, study PRJNA350692) | Marine metagenome, whole genome shotgun sequencing project. | isolation source: water | place: Pacific Ocean | collected 2012-04
CACAACGCGAGTTGGCCCGCATCCCCGAGGTGGACCTGGTGCTGATGATGGTCACCAACTCCGGCCGACGGGCCTTCATCCCCACCGACGATCCGGAGGTCCACCGGCGCTACGTCGAGATGCTCGCCGCCGAGCCCTACGGCTGGCTGGAGAACTTCTCTCCTCCGCTGGACAGCGTGAACCCGGCGGTCGTGCGCGTCCACGACGCGATGATGGGATGGTCCGCAGCCTGGCGCTACTGGCGCGCCACGGAGCTCGCGAGAAGCCAGGCGCCTCCTCCGAGGACCTGGTCGAACGCCCTGGCACAGCGTGAGCGCGAAAGGCTGGACGAGCAGGCTGCTCGGCTTCAGATCCCCACCCTGTACGTGAGCTACCCCGACGATCCCAGACAACCAACACCACCCCCCCTGGGGGTTCCGGAGTCGAAGAGCATCGACCTGTGGAGACCCGAGCAGCCCCCCGAGTTCTACGACCCCCATCCCCCACCCGATGTGCTGGACCAACACGCAGAGCGCATCGCGACGCTTCTGAAAAGTGGGTCCCACCTTCCTGCAGTCAGCCAATGAACCGGACCTCGTAAGCGGCCGCGAACGGGCTATACCCCCCACGCGCCGACGCGGAGCCTATGTTCTCCCTGCTGAGTCTTTCCCTCGGTGCCACGCCCGACTGCCCCTACGGGGTCAACGCCCACCAAGCCTCTGACGCTGTGCTGGAGGCCGCTGCGGAAGCCGGGATCGGCTGGGTTCGCTTCGACATGAACTGGAACCAGTTCGAGCCCGAAAAGGGACAGTACAACTGGACCGTGGGCGACCGCTTCATGGCCAAGGCGGAGGCGCTGGAGCTGAACGTCTTCGTCACCGTCGCCTACACCCCCGACTGGGCGGCCACCGTTTCCTGCAACGAGAGCAGCAGCAGCGAGTGGGACTGGTGCCACAACGCGCCCACCAGCGCCGAGCACTACGCACGCTTCGTGACCGCCGCCGTGCAGCGCTACCCGACGGTGAAGCACTGGGGAATGTGGAACGAGCCCAACCTGAGTCACTTCTACCGAGGCACCCGGGATCAATGGGCGCAGACCATCCTCATCCCCGGCAGCGAGGCGGTTCACGACGCCTGCTCGGACTGCAAGGTCCTGGGCCCCGACCTGGCGAACCTGCGCGAAGCCCACTGGGACTCCGACGAGGGGACCTGCGCTTTCGGGGAGTGCATCTTCAACGGCTGGAACTACTCCCTGGAGCAGATCCTCAAGTCCTATGGGCAGCACATCGACATCGTCACGCACCACAAGTACACGGATCCCGCAGAGGTCTTCTGGTCGGAGCTGACGGTCGGTCAGTGGTTGATGGAAATCCAGTACATGAACGGGCTCCAGGAGCTGACCGATCGCCACGTCCCCGGCAAGCCCGTATGGATCACCGAGTTCGGCTGGGAGACCACCCCAGGCGGTGAGCACAGCCCCGAGTACAGCAGTCAGCAGTTGAAAGCGGCCTTCAAGGGCTTGGACGATCAAGCGAACAGCTGGCCCGAGCTGCAGGTGCTCTTCTGGTACGACCTGATCGATGACCCCAACACCTACAGCTGGGGCCGCTTCACCTGGGGCCTGCTGGAGACGGACGGCACGCCAAAGCCCGGCATGGCGAGCTACGCGGCGCTCATCGGAGACGCCTGCGTCGAGCCTGAGGAGGAGGAGGAGCCGGAGCCCGAAGACACCGGCTCCGTCCAGGAGCCCGAGGACACCGATGATGGGAGCCAGGAGGAAGAGGACGACGACCCAAGCGAGGAGCAGGACAGCGCGTCACCAGCGGGCTTGGAGAAGGGCCCCTCCACCGAGAGCGGGTGCAGCACAGCACCGGCCGCCTCCGGGCTACTGCTACTGGCAGCCCTGTTCCTCCGGCGCAGGATCTGAGCACGGCGACCCGGTGGACTATTCGACCTTCTGGTGATGGCCCGTCAGGCTGGTGTACTCCACGGTGATCGGGGTGCTGGTCGCGGCTTCGTATTCGACATGGGTCAACACGCTGATGTCGTGCCGCTCCATCCCGCCCACCTGACTCACGACCTTGGTGGTGCGTTTCCACCCCTCGATCACGTTGTTGGCCGTGACGTTGACCATGCTCTGATAGTCCTGCGCCGACAGCGCCGTTTCATACTCCCAGAGGTCCGGTTCGACCTCGATCATGATGGTGATCTCATCGTCCATGTCCACGAAGTAGTCCCCCACGGAACCGTCCTCGTTGATGTAGACGCCCTCGTAGAAGGACACCTCCTGGGTGTTTCCCCCCAGGTCCATGACATCCACGACGTCCATGAGGGCTCGGTCGCCTTCGATCCGGAGATTGCTGGCGGTGGCGACGTCGGTCCATGACCAGGAGGCTTGTGCCTCGTCCGATGCATCGAGGGCATACAGCTGCCACTCCCCCTCGTAGGAGCCCAGACGGCCGCTGAGGTAATCCAGAGCTTCCTGGCCCCACACCTGAGTGTCCGTCGGAGCGGTGTCGCTGTCTCCGGCAGGATCCGGGCCGTCGGTTGTGGGTGTACAGGCGCCCAGCAAGAGGGCGGCCAAGCTTGCCATGTGTGTTCGCACGATTCCAACTCCGGGTCACGCCGCTCCCACGAGGAGACGACGACGACGCCTTTAGCTTCCTTCACACTCCTGAGGAAGGCTTGGGGCATCCCTCATCCAGAGCGACCCACCAGCGGGTACTAGACAACCGGCGCAGGCGGTGATTAGCTGCAAGACTGCCACCAGGAGTGTTCGATGCGAATTTCTGGCCCACTCATTGGCTTGTCCGGCCTCGCGCTGATCGGGTGCAGCGGAGACAAGGCCCCCCGGCGACGACACGGGACCCGTCGATGACAAGCCCGTGGTCCTGGGAGCGTGCGAGGAGCCGGAAGACATCGGCGAGAACCCCTTGAGCCTGGTGAGCACGCTCGTCATCAGGGACGAGCCGAACACGAACTTCGGACAGGTTCACCTGGTGGACATCGAGTACGACGAGAGCCGGGAGGTGGCCTACGGTGCGGGGACCGGTGGCTTCTTCGCCGTCGAGGAGTCCGGCGGAGCCGTGAGCCTGCTCGGCTACCTGAAGGGCAACGGAGGAGGAGGAGGAGGAGGCACCCTCCACAAGATGACGGTGATGACCGGGACGGACATGGTGGCGGTGACCAACCGCGACCGGGGTCTGCAGGTGCTCCGCGTGGACGAGCCCTCCCAGATCACCAGGGGCTACCGGGAGGAGGCCTCCGACATGTCCGGTCTGGCCTACCAGGACGGCCTCTTGTACGTCCTGAAACACACCGGGAGCGTGCTGGTCTACGACACCGAATGCGCCCACGGTGCTCACCGAAGTGGACGGGCTGGGCAACCCCTGGGACCTGGAGATCGTGGGGGACCTCGCCTACGTCGCCGACAACTCACTGGGCATCGTGGTGCTGGATCTGTCCACCCCCGAAGCGCCCACGGTGCTCACCGAAGTGGCCGCGCAAGGTGGGGTTCAGGACCTGTGGATCGAGGGTGACTTCCTCTACGCCGCCGTGGGCTCGATCGGGATCGAGACCTTCGATCTCGGCACCCCCAGCGCGCCTGAGAGCCTGGGCGTCACCGACATCGGGAGAAGCGCGGTGGCGGTGAGCGCCGCCAACGACCAGCTCTGGGCCGCGACCCAGGAGGGCGTGGTGGCCCTCGACATCTCCACGCCCTCCGCGCCCACGCCGCTCGCCTCCGCGAAGACCGAGGAGTGGGCCATGCACGTGGTCGCCGACGGCGACCGCGTCTGGGTGGCCGACTGGTCCCTGGTGAGCCTCCTGGAGCTGGACCCCAGCCTGAAGGCCCCGGTAGCCGACGTGACGCCCGACTTCCTCTACCTCTACGAAGGCGAGAGTTCGACCAGCCTGACGGTCACCAACCGCGGTGGGGCCACGTTGACCTTCACCGGACTGGGCGTCGACGACGAGCGGGTGACGGCAAGCATCGACCGGGCCGAGCTGGAACCGGGCGAGAGCGCGACCATCGTCCTGGACTTCGACGACGACGGCGAGACGGTGGACGCCACCCTGTGTTTCTCCAGCAACGACCCCAGCGCCCCGGTTCGGGAAGTGGAGGTCAGCTCGAGCTCCTCGATGACCTCCGTGGCCATCGGCCAGCCCGCCTACGACTTCGTGCTCTCGGACATCGACGGGAAGAGCCACCAGCTGAGCGACCAGCTCGGAAAACCGGTGGTGCTCACCTACTTCGCCACCTGGTGACCGGTCTGTCCGTCCGAGGTCTCGGACATCGAATCCACCCTGTGGCAGGAGTACAAGGACCAGGACGTCGTGGTGTGGGGGATCGCCTCCGACGACGACCTGGACACCCTTCTGTCCTTCCGTGATCAGATGGGTCTCACCTTCCCGATCCTCTACGACGAGGACGGCTCGGTGCACGCGCAGTACGTCGGCGACACCGAGTTTCAGGGGACCAAGTCCCCCGAGGACTGGGTCATCGGAATCGACGGCACCATCAAGTACTACAACGGCGCCTACGACGCGGCGGCCATCAAGGACATCCTGGACGACGAGCTGGCGAAGATTCCCTAGGACGGCGATCGGGGAATCGCCGTATTAGGCCTGAGCCATGCCTGAGCTTCGTCTCCAGACCCCATTCCAGCCGGCGGGTCACCAACCGACCGCCATCGCCGAGTTGTCCCAGGGCCTGCTCGATGGGAAGAAGCACCAGGTGCTGCTGGGCATCACCGGGTCCGGCAAGACCCTGACCGTCGCCCACGTCATCGACCTGGTCAAGCGCCCGACCCTGGTCCTGGCCCACAACAAGACCCTCGCGGCACAGCTCTACGGCGAGTTCAAGAAGCTCTTTCCCGACAACAGCGTCGAGTTCTTCGTCAGCTACTTCGACTACTACCAGCCCGAAGCCTACGTGCCGGCCTCGGACACCTACATCGAGAAGGACTCGATCATCAACGAGGCCATCGACAAGCTGCGCCATCACGCCACCAAGGCGCTGCTGACCCGACGCGACGTGATCATCGTGGCCAGCGTGAGCTGCATCTACGGCCTGGGCTCGCCCGAGGCCTACAACGGCATGATGCTGCGGCTGGAGCGCGGACAGACCATCCAGCGCAAGGACATCCTGCGCAAGCTGGTGGAGATCCAGTACACCCGCAACGAGCTGGGCTTCTCCCGAGGGACCTTCCGGGCCCGAGGCGACGTCATCGAGATCTTCCCCGCCGACGAGGACGACGCGGCCATCCGCGTGGAGCTGTGGGGTGACGAGGTGGAGGCCATCAGCGCGACCGACCCTCTTCGCGGGGTGCGCACCGAGAGCCTGGAGTACACGACCATCTTTCCCGCCAGCCACTACGTGACGCCTCGGGACCGCACCAAGAAGGCCCTGAAGAGCATCCGCGAGGAGCTGACCCTGCGCCTGGCCGAACTGAACCAGCAGGGGATGCTGCTGGAGGCCCAGCGCCTGGAGCAGCGGGCGCTCTACGACCTGGAGGTGATCGAGGAGCTCGGCTACTGCTCCGGCATCGAGAACTACTCCCGGCACCTCACGGGCACCGCACCCGGGGTCGCGCCGCCGAACCTGCTCTCCTACTTTCCAGAGGACTGGCTGCTGATCATCGACGAGAGCCACGTCACGGTTCCCCAGGTGGGCGGCATGTACCGCGGCGACCGCGCCCGCAAGGAGACCCTCGTGCGGCACGGCTTCCGCCTGCCCAGCGCTCTGGACAACCGGCCACTGCGCTTCGACGAGTTCGAGAAGCGGGTGAGCCAGGCCATCTACGTCAGCGCCACTCCCGGTTCCTACGAGCTGGAGAAGACCGAAGGCCGGGTGGTCGAGCAGCTCGTCCGGCCCACGGGGCTGCTGGACCCATCCATCGAGGTACGCCCCGCCGATACCGAGGTGGACGACCTGCTGGACGAGATCCACATCGTGGTCGGCGAGGGCGACCGCGTGCTCGTGACGGTGCTGACCAAGCGCATGGCCCAGGAGCTGACCAACTACTACGAGGAGCTCGGCGTCCGGGTGCGCTACCTCCACAGCGACATCGGCACCCTGGAGCGGATGGACATCATCCGGGATCTGAGGGCCGGCGAGTTCGATGTGCTGGTGGGCATCAACCTGCTGCGCGAGGGCCTGGACCTTCCCGAGGTCGCCCTGGTGGCCATCCTGGACGCTGACAAGAGCGGCTACCTTCGCAGCGAGCGCAGCCTGATCCAGACCATCGGTCGAGCTGCCCGCAACGTGAAAGGACGCTGCATCCTCTACGCCAACGAGGTGAGCCGTGCGATGCGCGTGGCCATCGACGAGACCGAGCGGCGTCGCGCCATCCAGGAGCGATGGAACGACGAGCGAGACATCACCCCACGCAGCGTGGTGCGCAGCGTCGACTCACCGCTGTCCGCGGTCCTGGGCGACTACGTGGATGTCCCCACCAAGGAGGAGACGCAGCAACTGGCCCCAGCGGAGTTCGCGGACCTGGCCCTGGAGGACATCCCGAAGACCCTGCGGACGATGCGCTCCCGGATGAAGGCCCACGCCGAGAAGCTGGAGTTCGAGCAGGCGGCTGAGCTGCGCGATCAGCTGAAGGCCCTGGAGGCCTGGGCGATGAAGCTCTCGGGCGACATCATCTGAACCAGCGGAGCGGGGCTATCCGCACTCCAGGAACCACTCGGGGTCCTCGGGTTCGGGACGATCGTCGTCGGGAAGAACGCAGTTGTCGGTGTAGTCCCGCAACCACAGCTTCATCTCGGTGCGGTCCACGGGGGCCGGTTCGTCCGCACAGTCGCCGTATTCGCCGGACTTGAGCTCCTCGACCATGTCCAGCCGGCACTGGCGTGCTGGCTCGGCCTGCTCACAGGAACAAATGGCGCGGGCCTGGTCGTTCCACCAGTCCTCGACGGAGTAGGCGCAGGACGCGAGCAGGAGGAGAAGCACCGCGGCCTGCTAACACGGGCCGATCCCAAGGCGCGCTACCATTGCGGCCGAGGAGGTCTCAATGGAGGTTCCCCGGGCGCTTCGGGGGTGGTTCGTCTTTCACTTTGTCGCCGACTACATCTTCGCCATCCCCCTGCTCATCGCTCCGGTGTGGTTCCTGGGGCTCTTCGGCTGGGAGTGCGTAGACCCAATCTCCGCCCGCCTGGTGGGTGCCGCCCTGGTGGGCATCGGAGGGGAGTCCCTTCTGGGCCGGAACGCAGACATCGAGAGCTTCCGCACCATGCTGCGCATGAAGGTGCTGTGGTCCTCCACGGCGGTGGTGGGCATCGGGATCAGCATGCTGCAGGGCGCTCCCCCCGCCGGCTGGGCATTCTTCGGGACCTTCGTGCTGTTCAACGCCCTGTGGGTCAGCTGGGCACTGCGTCTACGGCGGCGGGGCTGAGCTCATGCTACCTTGCTCCTCACTAGACTGACATGTCAGTCAGGAGCCGGGATGCTGTCGAAGACCCCCCTTGCCGTTGGCGTAGACATCGGCTCCACCACCGTGAAGGCCGTGGTCTGCGACCCGGTCAGCCTCGAGATCCTGTGGTCGGACTACCAGCGTCACGAGACGCGCCAGCCCGAGATGGTGCACGAGTTCATGGTGCGCATCGGCGACGCCTTCCCCGACGCGCAGCTCACGCTCTTTGTCACCGGCAGCGGCAGCGGCCCGCTGAAGAAGCCCCTGGGAGCCCGCTTCGTACAGGAGGTCAACGCCGTCACCCTGGCCGTCGAGAAGCTCCACCCCGACGTCGGCAGCGTCATCGAACTGGGTGGTCAGGACGCCAAGATCATCATCTTCCGCCCGTCGGAGCGCGAGGACGGAAGCGTCGAGAAGACCGCCATCACCTCGATGAACGACAAGTGCGCCAGCGGCACGGGCGCCACCATCGACAAGTGCATGATCAAGGTGGGAATGGAGCCGGAGGAGGTCCAGAGAATCACCTTCGATCCCTCCAAGCTGCACCACGTGGCCGCCAAGTGCGGGGTCTTCGCAGAGACCGACATCGTCAACCTGGTCAAGAGCGGCATCCCCTCGATCGAGATCATGAACTCGCTGGCGGACGCCATCGTCCACCAGAACCTGAGCGTGCTCACCCGCGGCAACACCCTGCGGCACAAGGTGCTGCTGCTCGGAGGCCCGAACACCTACCTGCCCTTCCTCGTCGAGTGCTGGCGGATGCGCATCCCCGAGACCTGGGAAAGCCGCGGCTACGAGGTGCCCGATCTGCCCATCGAAGAGCTGATCTTCACCCCGGAAAACGCGCAGTACTACGCCGCCTTCGGGGCCGTGGTCTTTGGCCTGATCGAGGAGGAGGGCAAGCCCTACGCCGGGCTCAACGGTCTGACGGAGTACATCGCCAAGGGGCGCAGCGCGAACCTGGCGGCGAGCTCGGCCGGCCCCCTGGTCGAGTCGGCCGAGGAGCTCGATCAGTTCACGAGCGAGTACACCATTCCCTCCTTCGTACCCGCCGAGTTCGTGCCCAGGAGCACGGTCCGCGGCGTCATCGGCCTGGACGGAGGCTCCACCAGCTCCAAGGCCGTGCTGGTCGACTACGAGACCGGCGACATCCTGTACAAGGCCTACACCCTGTCCAAGGGAAACCCCATCCAGGACACCAAGGAGATCCTGGCGGAGATCAAGTCCTTCGTCCACGAGCAGGGCGCCACCCTCCAGGTCATGGGCTTCGGCGCCACCGGCTACGCGGCCCAGGTGCTGGAGGAGTCGGTCAAGGCCGACGTCAACATCGTCGAGACCATCGCCCACATGATGTCCGCCATCCGCTTCGTTCCAGACGCCGACGTGGTCTGCGACATCGGCGGCCAGGACATCAAGGTCCTCTTCCTGACGGAGAACCGCGAAGGCAGCCGCGACGTGCGGGACTTCCGCCTGAGCAACCAGTGCTCCGCAGGCAACGGCATGCTGCTGCAGGCCATGGCCGACCAGTTCGGCGTTCCGCTGCAGGACTACGCCGATGTGGCCTTTGCGGCGAGCCTGGCCCCCCGCTTCAGCTACGGCTGCGCGGTCTTCCTGGACGCCGACCGGGTGAACTTCCAGAAGGAGGGCTTCACCAGCCAGCAGATGCTCGCTGGCCTGGCCCAGGTCCTCCCCAAGAACATCTGGCAGTACGTGGTGCAGGTGCCGCGGCTGGCCGAGTTCGGCCGCGTCTTCGTGCTCCAGGGCGGAACGCAGCGCAACCTGGCCGCGGTCAAGGCGCAGGTCGACTACATCCGCAAGCGCGTACCCGACGGCAGGATCGTCGTGCACCCTCACTGCGGCGAAGCGGGCGCCATCGGCGCCGCCATGGAGACGCTGCGGGTGGTGCGCAAGCGCGGCCACAGCACCTTCATCGGCCTGGATGCCGCCATCGGGCTCGAGTACGAGTCGGTCAACGACGAGTCCACCGTCTGCCACTTCTGTCCGAACGAGTGCAGCCGGACCTTCATCGACACCGTCACCCCGGACGGGCGCACCAGTCGCTACATCAGCGGCTTCTCCTGCGAGAAGGGAACGGTCGAGTCCAAGCAAGCCCTCAAGGTCCTGGCCCGGGAGCGGAACAGCCTTCGCAAGCTCTACCCCAACCTGGTGGAGGTGGAGTCCCGGCTGGCCTTCGAGCACTTCTTCGAGCCCCAACCGATGCCCGCGGAAGGAAGCAGCGTAGACGACGTGCAGGTCGTCCGAAAGCGCTTCTACCGCCTGGCGCGAAAGGCCTTGAAGCGCGGCTTCAAGCGCTCCCACGCCGACCTGTCTCGGGTCCGCATCGGGATGCCGAAGGTGATGAACCTGTACTCCTGCGGGCCCTTCTTTCGGACCTACTTCGAGACCGTGGGCCTGCCGCAGAAGAACCTGATCTGGTCCTCGCACACCAGCGAAGAGATGTGGACCGAAGGCGGCCGCTACGGCTCCATCGACCCCTGCTACCCCAGCAAGGTCATCCAGGCGCACATCCACGAGCTGGTCTTCCACAAGCACAAGCCCGACAAGAAGCGGCCCCTGAACTTCATCTACTACCCGGTCATCACCCACGTTCCGTCCTGGGTGAAAAACACCATGGACAACACCTCCTGTCCCATCGTGGCCGGAAGCCCGAAGGTGGTCCGCAGCGCCTTCACGAAGGAGGTCGACTTCTTCGAGCGCGAGGGCATCGAGTTCGTCGACGACGCCGTCACCTTCACCGAACGCAACCTGCTGAAGCGGCGGATGTTCGAGACCTGGGGACCCCGTCTGGGCGTGAGCGAGGACGAGTCGGGCTTCGCCGTGGACCAGGGCTTCTTGGCCCTGGATGAGTTCGACCGACGCATGCAGGCCCGGGGTCGCCAGATCCTGGACGAGGTCGAGCGAGAGAGCCGGGTGGCCATCCTCATGCTCGGCCGCCCCTACCACGCCGATCCGGGCCTGAACCATGGCATCCCCGAGGAGTTCCAGGTGCTCGGCTACCCCGTGTTGAGCATTCGCAGCATTCCCCGAGACCCCGCTTTCCTCCGCCGCTGGTTCAGCGACGGAGCCGATCCCTTCGACATCAACGATGTGTGGCCCGAGAACTACAGCGCAAACAGCGTGCAGAAGGTCTGGGCCGCTCGCTTCGCCGCCCGGCACCCGAACATCGCTCTGCTGGACCTGTCCAGCTTCAAGTGCGGCCACGACGCACCGACCTACGGCTTGGTCGACTCCATCGTGAAGACCGCGAAGCGGCCCTACAGCGCGCTGCACGACATCGACGCCAACAAACCCGGCGGCTCCATCGCCATCCGGGTCAAGACCTACTCCCACAAGCTCAAGCTCGTCGAGGAAGCCTTGAAAGACCAAGCCCAGGCCCGCGTCGAGCTGGCCCGCCGCCTGGCCGACAAGCGCCGCGAGCTCGAAGAGAAATACGCCTCGCAGTCCCAATCCCCCGCCCCTGCGGCCAAGTGAGCACCATGAACGAGAACGACGTCCAGAGCCAGATCGATCAGGAACTCGCCGACTTCGCCCAGGAACAGGCCAAAGAGCTGGGGCTGCACGCCGAGCAGTACACCGAGCAGTCCCACACCGACTTCACCGCCGACCAGCGCCCACACACCACGCTGCTGGTGAGCGGCCTGACCCTGGCCCACGACCAGATCGCGACCGCCGCGCTCCGAGGCATCGGCTACCGGGCCCGGATGATCGACTGCCCGGACCAGGAAGGCCTGCAGTTCGGCAAGGAGTTCGGCAACCGAGGCCAGTGCAACCCGACCTACTTCACGGTCGGCAACCTGGTGACGCACCTGACGCAGCTGCGCGAAGGGGGCATGCCGACCCAGCAGATCATCGACAACTACATCTTCCTCACGGCGGGGGCCTGCGGACCCTGTCGCTTCGGCACCTACGTCACCGAGTACCGAAAGGCCCTGCGCGACTCCGGCTTCGACGGCTTCCGGGTGCTCCTCTTCCAGCAGCAGGGGGGCGTCAAGCAGGCCACGGGCCAGGAGCTCGGTCTCAAGATCAACGCAGAGTTCAGCCTGGCCATCGTGCGTGCCCTGTTGGCAGCGGATGTGCTCAACCTGCTGGGCTACCGTCTGCGCCCCTACGAGGTCGTCGAGGGCAGCACCAACCTGGCCCTGGAAGAGTGCAAGGCCCTGCTGGAGAACACCCTGGAACGCAAGGGAAGCCCAATGCGGGGGCTTCTACGCTGCCGCCGCATCCTGGGCCGGGTCAAGGTGGACCGCAGCATCCCCAAGCCGGTGGTCAGCGTCATCGGCGAGTTCTGGGCCATGACGACGGAGGGCGACGGCAACTACCACCTGCAGCGCTTCCTGGAGCAGGAGGGTGCAGAAGTCGACATCCAGCCCCTGACCAACTGGATTCTCTTCATGCTGTGGGAGAACCAGCACGACACGGCCGAGCGCATGCAGCTGCGCCGGGACGACGAGGCCCGAAAGGGACTGGAGGGCAAGGACCCCACCAAGAAGCTGTGGGGTCTGGCGATCGGCGACAAGGCCATTCGAGCGCTCTTCCAGACCTATGCCCACACCATCGGCCTGTACGGCTACGAGCTACCGGACATGGACCAGATCGCCGCGCTGGCCAAGGACACCTACGGAAACGACGTCCGTGGCGGGGAGGGCCACATGGAGGTCGGCAAGCTCATCCACTTCGTCGAGGACAAGGTCAACCACATGACCCTGAGCGTGAAGCCTTTCGGCTGCATGCCGAGCAGCGGCGTGTCCGACGGCGTGCAGAGCTACGTCACCACCCGGTGGCCCGAGGCCATCTTCCTGCCCATAGAGACCACCGGCGACGGCGAGGTCAACATTCACAGCCGAGTACAGATGATGCTCTTCAAGGCCCGCCAGCGCGCCCGCGAGGAGTTCCAGCAGGCCCTGGACGAGGCCACCATCGACGAGGCCACATTCAAGGTCCGCCTGAAGGGCAGCAGGCGCTGGCGCGGCCCCTTCCAACGGCCGCCTCACAAGGTCGCGGGGGTCGCCGCCAACCTGGTGTACGCGCTCCGCTAGCTCAGATCACCTCGAACGAGAGGACGTACCAGTACAGCTCACCGGTCTGGGTGGTCGGGGTGTGGCGCACCTTCATGTAGATGTCCTGATCCGTGCCGTGGAGCTCGACCTTCGGGTCCATGCTGGCGCTGTTGGGGTCCGAGTCCCAGCTCTCTGTCGGGAAGCTCTGAACCTCTCCCTGGGCGTCCAGGTCGTAGCGCTGCAGCCGTGGGTTCAGGGGGCTCCCCTCGCTCATGGCGGTGATGCTCACCCGCAGCAGGTGCTTCTCTCCGTCATTGGGGCTCTGCCAGACGTACCAGTCGAAGGCCGTGGAGGCGTCGATGACCCCCCACACCACGTCGCCGCTCTCCAGCACCATGGCATCCGCGTTGGTGTTGTTCGGCGTCTCGAACTCCTCGCTGTTGCGGTTCCAGCTCACCGGGCGCTTGGTGACTGTGGCCAGCAGGTGGTAGTCCTGATCGCCCCCGTAGTCTTGGGAGAGTTCGTTCAGCCAGACCTCCCAGGTACCGGCCGGAACCGGAACAACGATGCGGGGGTCGCTGCTCTCATCGCCCCGGTAGGCCGCGGCTGTCAAGCCATCCTCACTCTCGAGACTGAGGATGACATCTGCCGCCGACCCCCGGCTGGCGGCATCGATGTCCACCTCCAGCCAGCCGTCCTCATCCATCTCGAAGGTGTAGACATCAAAGTCCAGCGCGCTCTCGAAGAGACCGCAGGCCCAGTTCTCCATCTCGATGGGGAAGGCGCTGCCGGAGTTGTTGTTCGGCTCCTCCTCCGGCTGGGGACAGGGTGGCGGAGGCGTGGTGTCCGGTGGCGAGTCCAGCCCACTTTCCTCCTCGCTGTGCTCCTGCTCATCGCTGTCATCGCGCTCCACGTCGTCCAGGTTGGGCTGGAAGCAGGCTGAGCAGGCGGCACAGCCCAGCAAGAAGAGGAAGGGGGTCATAGAGCGGTCTCCGCCTGGAAGATAGCCGTACCGCCCCCGAACCGGCTACCGTGGTCCGGATGGAGGAATCATGCTGTTGGTGCTTCTGGCCTGTACAGGTCCAGATCAGACGATCAATCAGCTCTTCCCGGAGCTGACCATTTCCCCTGCGGAAGTCGACTTCGGAGAGATCGTCGTCGACTACTCCGAGACGGTCCTCTTCGAGGTCATCAACACCGGTCGGGCACCTCTGGAGGTCTCCTCCGTGACCTTTACCGACGGGGGGCAAGGGGTCTTCACAATCGACAGCACCGGCTTCACGCTGGAGCGGGACCAACGGAGCGAGCTGACCCTCGTCTTCACGCCGCCAACCTACCTGGAGTACAGCGACACCCTGGTCCTGGAGAGCAACGATCCCGACCTCCCCGTGCTGGAGGTTCCCATCACGGGCTTTGGCGGCGACGGACCGACCCCGGACATCGAGATCGACGTGAGCGCGCTGGACTACGGCACGGTCGGCCCCGGAGACGCACAGACCAAGTGGGTGAGCGTTTCCAACGTGGGGGACGGCGACCTGCTCATCACCAACACACACCAGTCGGGCAGCGGGGCCTTCCAGGTGATCACCGATCCCGCCGGCAGCGTCATCGCAGGGGACAACGGCGGAGACCTCCAGGTCATCATCATCTACAGCCCCACCCACGTGGACGGGGACCACGGTGTGTTCACCATCGAGAGCAACGACCCGGATGAAGCCTCGGTCGAGATCAACCTGCTGGGCAACGGCGGGGGCGAGTTCGAGTACCCCGTCGCTGTCATCGACGGCCTGGCACAGCCCGCGCCCCCGGTCACCGTTCACTTGGACGGCAGCGCCAGCTACGACCCCAACGGCTGGGCGATCATCGACTACGAGTGGGCCCTGACCGACTGGCCCAACGGCAGCAGCGCTTCCCTCACGGACACCGTCGGCGACAACGTCGAGGTCTTCTTCGACATCGCCGGTGAGTACGAGGTCCAGCTCAGCGTGACCAACGAGTACAGCATCAGCAGTGCTCCCGCCAAGTACCGGGTGAACGCCATCCCCGTCGATGACATCCACGTGGAGCTGCTCTGGGACACCTCCAGCGCAGACCTGGACCTGCACATGCTCAACGGCACGGATGCCGAGTTCTTCATCGAGCCGGACGACGTCTGCTACTGCAACCCCTCACCGAACTGGGGACAGGCGACCTCCAGCGACGACGACCCCCGCCTGGATCTGGACGACCTCAGTGGCTACGGCCCCGAGAACATCAACATCCTCCATCCACAGGACGGGGAATACCCGGTGCGCGTCCACTACTTCGACGACAACGGCGACGGCGTGGTGACCGCCACCGTGCGCTTCTACCTCAACGGTGAGCTCGACACCGAGGTCAGCAAGGTGCTGGACCGGGACGAGGTCTGGAACGCAGGAATCGTTCGCTGGCCAGATGCCGTGGTGGTGCAAGAGGACGAGGATCCCGCCCCCGCCCCTCGACGTTCTTGCAAGTAGAAGCCTGGGCCCTGTTGCCCGCCCACAACGAAGGCCCGCGCCTGGGAGCGGTGCTCCGGGGGCTCGACCTGCCTGCCCTGGTGGTCGACGATCGCAGCGACGACGACACCGCCCAGGTCGCCAGATCCCACGGCGCCACGGTCATCGCCAGCCAGCGAGCCGGCTACGCGGGCACCATCGCCACCGGTCACCGCTGGTTTCGGGAGCGGGGCATCCGCCACTGCGTACAGCTGGATGCCGACGGTCAGCACCCGGCACGGGAAGCACAGCGGCTGATCGATGCCCTGGGCGACGCCAACTGGGTGGTCGGCAGCCGCCAGGGAACCAACAGCCCCAGCTCTCTCCGTCGCCGCCTGGGCAGCGCGGCCCTGGGAGCAGGGGTGCGGGCGCTGACCGGCCTTCCCCTGACGGACGTGACCAGCGGCTTCTGGGCCTGTGACGAACACGCCATCGCCCTGCTTGCCCAGCTCGGCGGCGACGTGGCCGATGCCAACCTGCGCGTTCTGGCCTGGCGCCAGGGCCTGGTGATGCGCGAGCTGCCGGTGGGCATGAGCGCGCGCAGCGAGGGCTCCTCGATGCACGACGGCTTGCGCGGCCTGGCAAACCTGAGCCGCTCGCTCAGGGCGATGGCTGAGGCGCTGGGTTAGATCCGGCCGATGGAAAAGCGTGTAGAGGATCTGGAGGTGCGCTACGCATTCCAGGAGGACACCATCCGTCAGCTCGACGAGGTGGTCCAGCAGCTGAGCAGCGAGCTCCAGGAGCTCCGCGGGGTGGTGCGAGCGCTGCGCCTTCAGCTCGAGTCCCAGGAGAGCAGCCCCAACAAGCTCGAGGACGAGAAGCCGCCGCACTATTGACCAGCCCGCTCACGCGTTAGCGGTCAAGCATGCTGCAGAGCCCGCAGTACCGTCGCCCTGCCCTGGCCCCCAGCGCTCTGGAAGAGCGCGCTGGGAGCCTGGCGGGCAGACATTCGGAACGACTGCTGGGACTGGAGCAGGCGGGGAGAGCCCAGCAGGACCTGAAGGTCGAACTCCAGGCGGCCATGGACGACGAGGAAAAGGAGATCGGTCTCCTGAAGAAACTCATCTCGCTCTTCGTCGAGCAACCCCACACTCCGCTTCTCGAGAGCCTCGCCACCCACCACGAAGCCGCGCTGCAACACGTGCGGGCCCTGGGTCACCACATCGAAGCCCTGGAGACCGACCTGAAGCTGGTGGAGCGCGACATTCACCAACTCAACGAGGAACTGCTCGACGCCCGAGCAGACTCCGAGTCCGCTCGAGTCGTGGTGCAGCGCGCGGAGTTCAAGCTGGCGGCTCTCAAGGCCCGCCGTGCCGCACAGGACAGCCCCGAGCTCCAGGCCGAGACCGACGAACTGGAGAGCTGGCACTGGGACCGGAGCACGGAGCAGCGGCGCTACCAGAGCACCATCGAGCGACTGCAGGGACTCCTGGAGCTGAACCGTGAACTGCGGCGGGTCATGCGCGAGCTTCACGGAAGCCTCAGCCGTCTTCACCACGCCGGGACCCACACGCTGCAGGGAATGAGCCGGCACATGGCCACTCTTCGCGTGGCGGCCAGCGCCCGAGACCTGGCGGAGGAGACCGCGACCACCTTCGAGGATCTCAAGCGCAGCGTAGCGAGGGCGTGTCACCTGGCCGACGAAAACGCCAGCAGCCTCAGCGAACACGTGGACGGGTTGGAGCAGCGCATGCGCATCCTCGACGCCGAGGCGGCTGCGCGCCGAGAGGCAGAGCACGAGGTGGAGGTCGCGCTGGACCGCGTCCGGCGGTGGCAATGAGCGCTGCCGCCGCACTGCGAGCGCTACGCCTCAACCGCCTCTTTCCCTCTCGCAAGGCGTTGACAGCCCACGCCGAGGCCACGGAGCAGCCCGGCTGGCCCACCCCGGAACACTGGCTCCGGGTCCGAGTCGATCAGCGACTCGCCAGGGACATGCTGTCGCGGCTCGCGGCTCTCGAGGACGATGATTCCGCCGCCAAGACCAAGGCCAACTACTTCCGGCGCTTGCTGGTTGCCCGGCTCCTGCCCCAGGACGGCAGCGCTCTTCGCCTCATCCGGCGGGAGACCGACGGCCTCACCGTCGAGTGGGTCCTGGACCGCTACGACCTCTCGGTGCCCACCTTCGTCCGGTGGACGCTCCGTCTCAGTGATCGAGGAGAGCACCTTCGCGCCGTCGACGGGCACATAGAGGCGAGCGCCAGCCTGCACCGTCGCTTGCGCGTGCTCAGCTGGCGATCCGCCATGGAGTTCCATCTCGGACTGGTGGATCTGCCCGATCTGGAGCTTCTCAACCTGACCCGCGGCGAGGTGGGTCCAGCACGGCCCGGCCGAAGCGGACCCTGGCTGAGCGCCGTACTGTCGCGCGTCGCGCCACACGTGCGGCGCGTTGTGGTCGACGACCCGCTCGTCGACAAGGTCCTCGTGCCGCAGGACTCATCCGGCGTGGGTCTAAGCCGCCAACGCAAGTGGGCTGTGCCCATCGACGAGTTGGAAGAGGCCCGCGCATGGCTCCTTGCCCGCTCATCGAAGAACCTCGTCTATCCTTACCGACCCACCATCCCCTAGGAGGGCGGAAATGCCCGAGCAGAAGACACCTCAACCGCTCATCCTCGTCGCTGACGATGACGCTGACGACCAGGAGTTGCTGGCCGAGGCGCTGAGGGAGACCGGCTACAGCTTCAAGCTTCAGACCGTCGAAGACGGAGACGAGCTGATCGAGGTTCTTGAGGGCGGAGCTCGGCCCAGCGTCGTTCTGCTGGATCTGCACATGCCCCGAATGCACGGCCTGGTGGCTCTGGAGCGCATCCGAAAGAACCCGAGCTTTCGTCGGCTCCCCATCGTGATCATGACCACCTCGTGGTCGGAAGAAGACATCGAACGCTCGTATGACCTGGGAGCCCACAGCTTCATCATCAAGCCCGTGCTCTTCGATGAGCTGGTCGGATGCGTGGAACGTCTCTGCGCCTACTGGTTCTCCACCTGCGAGCTGCCCCCTCCGACGGCCTCCAGCTGAGTCGATGTCAGGCCGACCCGATGGGGAGTCCCTGGCTCGGGTGGCCCAGGTGTGGGCCAGTGAGCAGACCGGCGCCTTCCGCTCCCACACCCTGAGTGGGCGAGCTATCGTCGTCCAGGGCGAGCCTCGTGACGGCCAGGCACGTGTCTGGCTGGACAAAGCCATCCGCGAGGGTCCCGTCCAGTTCACACCGGTCACGACCTTCGGTCACACTCCCCACCTCACGATCGCAGGCATGCTCTGGGGTCTGGCCTGCGAGCTGGCGAGCACGAGCTCTCTGCAGCGAAACCGCCATGGGCTGCTGGTCGATGGTGTGGCTGCGCGCGGGATGATGCGCCTGCCCCTGAGCGAACCGGTCCGAAAACTGCTGGAAATTCGCTCCGATCCCTCCGAAGACCTGGAGAACCTGCTTCGTCGCAGCGAAGTCGATCGCGAAGCGGTCTGGTTCGAACTGGCCGCCCTCATCACGCTGGGAGCCCTGAAGCTGCGATTTCCAGCTGCCGCCAAGCCCTACGCGGAGACCCCGAGCCCCGCACCGGCCGGCCGAGCGCCCTCGAAGCCTCCCCCGCCACCAACGCCACTCCCTCCGCCACCGCCGCCGCCGCCGCCGACAGAATCCTCTTCACCAGGCCGGGAGAAAATCGCGGATGGTGAACTGGAGAAGCAGGCGATGATCCAGAAGCGGCTCCAGCGCGAGTGGGCCGTCATCGAAGAGGCCAACGATCACGTCGTGCTCGGCATCACTCCCCAGATGAACGAGGAAACGCGCGCTTCTGCATGCAACCGGATGGAGCAGCGCTACCGAAAGCTGGCCGAGGACGAGGGCTTGAACGATCTCTCCCGGGAGCTCGCACAGAACATCCTCGCCCGTGTCCAGGTCGCCATCGAGCGCGTCGAGCAGGGCAAGGCCAGCAGCTTCGTCGGGGACCCCTTCGAGCAGGGCAAGGTGGCGGCCGCACAGGGGGATTGGGAGACCGCTCTGAAGCTCTTTGCCCTGGCGAGAAGCAAGAGTGACAACCCGGTTTACCGAGCCTGGTTCGGGTGGGCGTTGTACAACGACCCCTCACGACCCGTCGAGACGCGACGGGCCAAGGGTCGGGAACACATGGATCTGGCTGACAACATCTCCACGAATTCAGACGCCGCCTTCCTGCTCGCGCGTGCTGACATCGTGGAGGGAGAGTTGGTCCGCGCGTGGAATCGCCTGGAGCTGCTGGTCAACGCGCGCCCCGACTACGCGGAAGCCAGACACTTGTTGACCCAGGTTCAGAAGGACGTTCGGAAGGATTGATGCACGCCCAAAACAAACCACAACGCGACGCTGTCCGGCTGGTAGCCAAGATCTGGGCTCGCGAATCCACCGGCGTCCTCCAGAGCTCCGCCGGTCGCGCCGTCATCGTCGGGGGTGAACCCCGAGACGAGGTCTCCCTGGAATCACTCATCGGGACCATGTACACCACGGATGCCGAGTTCACCTTCCATGACGTCATCGCCAAGAAGGGGCTACCGGTGGCGAGCCAGATCTGGGAGATCGCGAGCCAGCGGGCCAACAGCAAGGCCATACGCCAGCGCCTGGACCACGCCCTGGTCGAGCGTCCCGGTGCACGGGGAATCGGCCGCTTGCCCCTCTCCGAGGACACCCGGCAGGTTCTGGCTCAGGACAACTCGCCTCGGCACACGCTGGGCGATCTCATCGCCAGCGCAAAGGCGGATACCGGCAACGTCTGTCACGAGGTCTCCGTCCTCATTGTCCTGGGTCTGTGCAAGCTCCGACAGGCGGCCGCGCGCGGGAGCACCGCCAAGGCCCCCGAAGCAGCCGCGTCGCCCTCTCAGGCGGCGCCGCGCACCCGCTCCTCGAGTCGAGATGAACGCGTCGTCCAGCGTCTGCAGCTCGAGTGGAACGTGATCGAAAATGCTGACGACTACACGGTGGTTGGAATCAGCCCGGACATGCCTGACGAGATCGTGCAGCGCGCCTGCGATCGCATGCTGCGCCGCTACACCAAGCTCAAGGAGAACGAGGCCCTCCCGCCCGAGGCCCAGGAGCTGGCCATCCAGATCCACAAGCGCATCTCTGAGGCGGTCCTTCGCCTTCAGCAAGGGTGCGGTCGTCGGCAGGACAAGCGCTCCTCCGACCTGGATCCCTTCGAGGCGGGCCTCATCTTCGCGGACGAGCGCGACTGGACCCGAGCCGTCAAGTGCTTCAACATGGCTCGCCACCGAGACCCCAACAACGGGCGCAACGTGGCCTGGCTGGCCTGGGCGGTCTTCAACGACCCCTCCTTCCCCGCAGAGAAGCGAGCCAAGAAAGCCCAAGACCTGATGATCCTTGCCGAGTCGTTGACCTCGGGAAATCCGACCATCATCAAGCTCGCCGCACACCTGGACTACGCCACAGGCGACCTCGTGCGCGCCTGGAACCGCCTGGACCTGCTGGCCACCCGAAACCCTGACGACGCCGAAGTACGCGAGCTGCTAGTCAAGGTCCAGCAGGACATCAAGCAACGCTAGTGACCGAGCTCGAGGGCTACGGCGAACTCACGGTGCTGCACCGGAGTGCCCGCTCCACGGTGTACCGGGCCCGCGCCTCCGACGGCCAATCCGTCGTCGTGAAGACCGGCGATGCCACCCGCCTGCAGGCGGAGTACCAGCTGCTGTCCAGCCTGGACCTGCCGGGCATCGTGAGGGCCCGCGATCTCGTGGGGGGCAAGGCGCTGGTCCTGGAGCAGGCCGGAACCCAGAATCTGGCTGAGTGGCTGCGTGATCGCACCGTAGGCCTGCACGAGTTTCTTCGACTGGCGATCCAGCTCGCTGAGATCGTGGCTCGCCTCCACCAGCGCGGGATCGTGCACCTCGAGTTGAACCCGTGGAACATCCTGGTCGATACCGACCTGGGCTGGCTCACGGTCTGTGACTTCGCCCACGCAACCCGCAACCCTGCACAGCTGCAGCCCACCATCCGGGACCGCGCCGACCAGTCACTGGCCTACATCGCACCAGAACAGACCGGCCGCATGAACCGAGGCGTGGACCATCGTGCCGACCTGTACGCGCTCGGCTGCACCTTCTACGAGATGCTCACCTCGGCCCCTCCCTTCCTGAGCGACGACGAGTTGGGGATTGTTCACGCACACCTGGCCAAGGCACCCCGTCCTCCGAACGAGCTCGAGCCCAACATTCCGGAACAGCTGAGCGAGGTGGTGATGCACCTGCTCGCGAAGACACCCGAGGAGCGCTACCAGTCCGCAGAAGCCCTCCAAGCGGACCTGTTGCGAGCAAGGCGAACCTGGACCCGCAAGAGAAGTACGGCACCCTCCGCCCAGAGTCGCGACCAGGAGCTGCTGTTCCCGGCCAAGCTCTACGGCCGCGACCAGGAAACCAAGAGACTGCTCGACGCCTTCGAGCAGGCCCGCTCCGGCCGCCGGGGCGAGGTGATGGTCGTCACGGGACCGGCGGGTATCGGGAAGTCCGCCCTGGCTACCAGCCTCCTCGAACCCGTCCACCAGGCGGAGGGGCACCTGGCGCTGGCCAAGTTCGACCAGCTTCGGGGCAAGGCGCCCTATGCCAGCCTGGGCGCATCGATCGGCCACATCCTGGACAGAATTCTTCAGGGAAGCGACGACGGGCGCGAGCTCTGGCGGTCACGCCTCAGCAAGGTGCTGGAGGGTCGGGCTCCCGCACTGGTGGAGGTCCTTCCTCAGCTGGAGCAGCTCCTCGGTGAACAACCCGTGGCTCCCCAACTGGGACCGGCAGAGACCCGCCACCGCTTCGAGCAAGCCCTGCACTCCCTGCTCCAGGCACTGTCCGGGCCCGACCATCCACTGGTCTTGGTTCTGGACGACCTGCAGTGGGCGGATCAGCCTTCGTTGACCTTCACGCGCCTCTTGGCGCGCAAGCCGCCGACCAACCTGCTGCTGCTCATCAACACCCGGGACACCGCACCGGTCTCCGCCCACCAACTGGAGCTCCAACCCCTTCAACGGGAACACATCGCTGAGCTGGTGGCTGACGCCTTGCGGACCACCGAGAACGAGGCCCGCGCCCTGGCGGACCTGATCGAGCAGAAGGCCGGTGGCAACGCCTTCTTCGTGCGGAGCATGCTGCGCCACCTCCACGCCGCCGAGTACATCCAGCACGACCCGGAGAGCGGTTGGACCTGGGATCTGGAGAAGATCGCCAACCTGAGCCTCATCGGCAGCGCCGACGAGTTGATGGAGGCAGCGATCCTGCGGCTGGCTCCGCCGGTCCGCGAGCTGCTTCAGGTGGCCGCCTGCGTGGGGAACCAGGGTTCGCTTTCGCTGCTGGTGGAGCTCCTGGGCGTGGATCCCACCGAGCTGGGTTCGGACATGCAGATCGCCCTGGACGAGAACCTCCTGACCACAATCGGGTCTTCCAACAGCGGCTACCGCTTCACCCACGACCAGGTGCAGAGGGCAGCGATCTCCACGCTCAATCCCGCTCACCGCGCCGCCATCCACCTGTGCGCCGGGCTCACCCTGCTGGAGCGGGCAGCGAATCTCCTGGACGAGCACATCTTCGATATCGTCGATCAGCTCGAGCGAGGCCGTGCGCTCATCACGCTTCCCGAGGACCGGGAGCGCTTCGCCGAACTCAACCTCATCGCGGCCCGACGAGCCCGTCGGAACTCGGCCTACGAGCCTGCGAGAGACTACCTGCTGCGCTCCCGAGCAGCGCTTCCGCGTCCGAGCTTCGAGATCGAGCTGATCCTGGCTGAAGCCTGCCATCTCAGCGGCGACAGCCGCGAAGGGGACCGTGCGGTGGTGCGCGCCCTCGCACTGGCCCGAGACGAGGTCGATCGAGCCGAAGCCTGTCGGATGCAGGCCGTCTCCCGCACCCTGGCGGGCGAATACGCCGACGCCTTGGACTGGGGTCGGCAGGGCCTGACGCACCTGGGCTTCCGCTTGCGGGCCTCGGACAGGAAAGCGGTCGAAGCACTGCTGGGCCAAGACCCCGTGGCTCAGATCACGGACGCCCCCCGCATGGAGGACCGTCGCCTGCTGGCCATCGCCCAGTTGCTGGCGGACATGGCGACACCCTCCTACTTCACGGACCCGCCGACCTTCGGGGCCCTGATGACCGCGCTGGTGCGCCTCAGCCTCGAAGAGGGCAACAGCCATCACGCCCCCTACGGCTACGTCTTCTACGGAATGATGCTGGTCGAGCACGGCTTTCGCGTCGAAGGGCACAAGGTCGGACTGGCCGCGATCCGCATGGCCCAGGACGAGGGAGGCCCGGCCTCGCTGGCTCGCGTGCTCCACACCTTCGCCAACCATCTCAATCACTGGGTAGAGCCGGTTCGGAGCGACCAGGCGATCTTCGATCGCGCCCTGCGCGTGGGCCTGGAGGCTGGCGAGCTGCGCTTCACCGCCTACGCGGCGGTCGGGCGCGCCCTGGCCATGCTCAGCAGCGGAGCCGAGCTGGACGAGGTGCTCATCGCCGCGGACAGCGCCGCTGAACGAGCCCGGCAGGTACGGGACGGAGCGATGCTGGACGTCGCCACGGCGATCGCGCAGTTCGTGCGGTGCATGCAGGGACGGACCAATCATCCCGGCTCTTTCGAGGACGACGAGTTCACCGAGTCCGAGTTCTTGATGGCCTCCTCGAGCAACCCCACCGTAGCGGCGATCTACGACATCTTGAGGCTGAAGGCGTCGGTCCTGCTCGGACGCTGGGAGGAGGCCTTCGTCAGCGCCGAAGCGGCCCGGCCGCGCCTGGGCTTCGTCCGGGGGCTGATGTCCCAGGCCGACTACCACCTCTACGCGGGGCTGGCCTTCGTCGCGAAGGGCGACCCCTCGCGTGCTCGCGAGTGTCTGGAACAGCTGCGAGCGTGGGAGGCCACCTGTCCCGCAAACTTCCGTCACAAGGCTGAACTGCTCACCGCCGAACTGGCCCGCTACGCCGGCGACCAGGTCAGGGCGATGGAGGCTTACGGTCGAGCGGCGGAGGCCGCTCGGACCGAGGGCTTCGCCCACGAGGCGGGGCTTGCCAACGACCTGGCGGGCCGCTTCCACGGGGAGCAGGGGCGTCGACGCATCTCTCGAATGTACTCGGGCAGTGCGGCCCGAGCGATGCGGCGCTGGGGCGCTGGCGGCTCGGAGCTGAACGACCCCACCGCCCGCCTCGGCACCCTCCATGGCGGTCCCAGCACGCTGGACATGGTCAGCGTGCTCAAGGCCGCGGAGGTCATCAGCTCCGAGGTCGTGCTGGAGCCGCTGATCGACAAGCTCATGCAGGTGTGCATGGAGGCTGCCGGCGCCGAGCGAGCGGTCCTGATGCTCGAACACGAGGGACTGCCCATCGTCCGTGCGGTCGGCTATGTCGGCCAGCGAGCAACCAGCGCCGAGCTCCCCGTCGAACCCGGTGGGCCGGTGTCCTACGAGATGGTCATGGAGGCCCGCCGACGCGCAGAGCCCGTGGTCCTGGACGACGCGATGAACCTGGGCCCGTATCGGGAGGACCCGTACACCCGAGAGCATCGGCTGCGCTCGGTCATGGTCCTGCCCATCCGGCGGCAGTCCACCCTCGTCGGAGTCTTCTGGTTCGAGAACAACCTGGTCTCGGGTGCCTTCACCAAGGCGCGCCTGCAGGTGCTGCGCCTGCTCTCTACCCAGATCGCCTCCTCCTTGGAGAACAGCCTGCTCTTCGAGCAGCTGATGAGCGAGATCCGCGAGCGAGCGGTCGCCGAGCGCAAGCTTCGGCGCAGCGAGCTTCGCTTGAAGGCCCTCTTCGAGCGAGCCCCCGATGTCTTCGTCCTGTGGGACCCGACGACCGGCAAGGTCACCCAGGTCAACGATGCTGCCCGCAAGCTCGTCGGGACAGGCCTGACCGGGCTGACCTTTACCGACCTCTTCACCAGTCCCCACTCAGCGGAGCGACTGCTGGAGGAGTGCAAGGAGTACGGGCGAGCCGAGGGCGTCGAGTTGGAGCTGGTCCGTCGGGCGGCCAGCGCCATTCCGGTCCTGGTGAATGCCTCCCTGGTCACCGACGGAAAGCGGGCGCTCTACGGCCAGGCTGTGGTCCGGGACATCCGGCCGCTCAAGGCTGCCGAGGAAGCTCTCGTCCAGGCCAACGAGTCCCTGGAAGAGCGGGTTCGGCAGCGAACACAGGAGCTCCGAGCGGCCAACGAACAGCTGGGGACCAGCAACGAGGACCTGCGGCAGTTCGCCTACCTCGCCTCGCACGATCTCAAGTCCCCCATCCGCGCCGTGGCCAACTACCTGCAATTGCTCAAACGCCGCTACACAGATGTCCTGGATGAGACAGGGCTCGACTACATCGAGAAGGCCACGGGCGGTGCGGTCCGCATGCAGACGCTCATCGACGATGTCCTGGCCTTCTCACAGGTCGGACAGGACCGCAGGCCCTTCGCGGTGGTGAGCATCGAGCGGGTGGTCACCATGGTCCTGCAGGACCTGCAGCCCCTCCTGACCGAGTCCGACGGAACGGTGGATGTGATGGGACCCATGCCGGAGATCTTCGGCAACGAGCCCCGCCTGATTCAGCTCTTCCAGAACCTCTTCGAAAACGCCGTGAAGTACCGCGGCGAGACTCCCCCCAGGATCGTGGTCACCGCCAAGGAGAAGGGCCCGATCTGGGAGTTCTCCGTCAAAGACAACGGCATTGGCATCGAGGAAGAGTACGGCCGACGCATCTTCATCATCTTCAAGCGCCTTCACAACCGCAGCGAATACTCCGGAACCGGCATCGGGCTGGCCATCTGCAAGAAGATCGTTGAGCTGCACGGCGGCAGCATCTGGGTAGAGAGCGAGGGCCAGGGCACGGGCTCCGACTTCCGATTCACCCTGCTCCACAGAAGGCCCAGTGATGAGCCGCGATGAGGACATCCGTGAGCGCGCGGGACGCGGCAGCAGCGTCGGAGGCAACCCCGCGAAGGAGGCTCTCAAGGCCCTGGTGGGGCAGTTCAGTGAGCGCAGCGCCTTCGTCCGGGAGCTGGTGCAGAACAGCCTGGATGCTGGAGCCGGCCGCATCGAGCTGCAGATCGAGCAGCAGGGTCGCCGCCTGCGCATCGCCGTGGTGGACGACGGCGAAGGCATGGACCGCGCCACCGTCGAGGGCTACCTGCTGACCCTGTTCCGCTCCAACAAGGAGCGGGACCTGACCAAGATCGGGAAGTTCGGAATCGGCTTCGTCAGCCTCTTCGCGGTGGAGCCGGAGCTCGTCGTTGTCGACACCGCACGCGACGGCGTGCACCACAGGGTGGTCTTCGACAGCAGCTACGAGTACACCCTCGCCCAGATCGACGAGCCCTTCGAGGGCACCTCGGTGACGCTCTACCTCCGCTCCTGGGGCAAGAGCGCCGGCGAGCTGGCCCGGGAGCTGCGCAAGGCGCTCCACTACTGGTGCCGCTACGCCCGAGCCGACGTGATCTGCTGGGCGAAGAGCGGAGCGAAAGAGCGTTGGGGCTGGCCCGAAGAAGAGGTCGCCCACCCCTTCGCCGTGCAGGCGCCGGTCTCTTACCTGGTCGAGGAAGACCTCCTCCGCGCCGTGCTGGGCTTCAGCGGCACGACGCGCTCCGACGTGGGCTACTACAACCGTGGCCTCACCCTCCTGGAGGCGGAGGAAGCGGTAATCCCAGGTGTGACCTTCCGGGTAGAGGCGGGCACACTGGAGCACACGCTGACGCGCGACAACGTGCGGCGAGACCAGGCCTTCGAGGGGGTCATTGCTCACCTGTGGAAGCTCGCGAGTGGACCGCTGCTGGCCAAGCACCTGGCCGCGATGGAAGAGCTGCCGCCGAGCGACCCGAGCTACGGACTCCTGCTGGGCAAGCTCAGGTCCTATGCCGCACGCAAGACCAATCTGAAGGTTGAAGAGCTGCCTCTGTGGCGACGGGCGAACGGTGAAATGGTCTCCATGGAGGAGATCAAGGGCGGCATGCTGGACCGCCTCGCGAACCGCGACCTGCTCTACGCCTCTGGACCCTCACGCCTCGTCGATGCCCTGGAGGCCGAGGGCGACCCCGTGCTTCTGGGCGACAAGGCCGAGCTGGCCTGGCTGAAAGACAGCCTGCCTCTGCGCAAGCGGGCGGATGCGTGGAAGCGCTTCCTCTTCCCACAGGTGGTCGAGCAGACCGAACTGGCACGCCTTGCCGACGCACGCGCAGCCATCTTCTCGGGGGGTGGGGCGCTCCTGGAGGACGCCCTGTGCATCCGCCAGAGCCATCCGGGCACACTGGAAGACCGCCGAGATCGCTCCGGTGCCGGGCCCATGCTGGTCAACATCGAACACCCGCTCTACAAGCGCTGCGAAGCCCTGGGAGCCGAGGCAGCCCCCTTCCTCAGCGTCGCCATGCAGCGGTGGATCCACGAATGAGTCTGCGGGACGAGCAGCTCGCCGGCGCGCAGATCGTCGCCCAGGGAACCTTCAAGCTGGACCGTCGGCGGGCCATGGAGAAGATGTCCCGCTTCCAGTTGGAAGACCCCCACCGCTACGTGCTGGAGCTCGTGGCCGCCGCGGTGCGCGGCGGGGCCAGCGAGATCCACGTCCGGAACGACAGCGACGACTTCGAGATCAGCTGGGACGGCGAGGCCCCCACCGCCGAAGAGCTGGACTTTCTCTTCGACCACGTCTTCAACCGCGGTGCTGAAGACCGGACCCGCATGCTGCAACACTTCGCGCAGGGAATCTTCGGGGCCCTCGGCCTGCGCCCCAGCTGGGTGCGCGTCGAGCGCCCAGGCGTGCGCTACGACCTGACCGACCCGATGGACATCCAGCGGAAGAGCTGCGCACGAACCCAAGGCGTCTTCGTCCACGTTCGCGAGCGCTTCGGCTGGGCCGTCGTGCGCGAGTTCGTGAGCCCCTTCCATGCCGAGCACGAGAGGGAGCTGCTGGAGCGCTTCGCGTGGACCTGTCCGGTACCCCTGGTGGTGAACGGCAAGAACATCGCTCGCAGCCATTCGCCGCCAGAGTTGACCGACGGCTGGTTCCCCTCCGACGGCCACGTCAGCGGGCTCGGGAGCGCGGCGGGGGCGGTCGAACTGGTACGCGACGGCATCATCGTGCACCACGAGGCCATGCGTGTAGGGCAGATGCGCATGGTCGGTGTGCTCGTCGACGATGACCTGGACCTGAACGCTTCGCGCTCGAAGGTGGTGCGCAACAAGCACTGGGAGACGGTCGTGGCCCGGCTGGTCCAGACCGCCGTCCAGGCGGTTCAAGAGGGAGAGGACGGGGATCCAGACCTGCGGATCGCCGGTCTGTTCCTGCTGCAGCACCACCTGCGCCACGCCTCATCCCTGGCCAGCCGAAAGCTCTTCATCGACGGCGCGGGTCGACGCTACAGCCTTCGCGAGTTGCGCAAGGCCCCCACCGTCTACTCCTACCCGCCGGCGGTAGCACCAGACCCCACGCTGGAGGCCCCACACTTCCAGGTCGCGTCCGACCCGCAGTGGAGCTGCCTGCGCGAGCGGGTCGGGGATCTCAAAGATGGTGAGGGGCTGCTCGAGAGTCGGCACTGGGGACGGGAGCGGCGACGCCAGCTCGAGCAGATCGTCACCCCCCTGTCCTTCATGCCCGCCGCGGTGGCCGAGCGTCGCTTCTCCGGCCAAGGTGCAGAAGGGGCGATCGCTCTGGGCGCGACCGGGGTGTTGCCGAAGGAGGAAAGAGGCTCCTTCCGGGCTGGCCCATCAACCATAGAGCTTCGCGTCGACGGACTCCCCGTCCAGCGGGTGATCACCAACCGACTGCCCGAGGGGATGAGTGCTCGCGTGGAGCACCCCAAACTGCGCGCCGACGCTCGCTTCGAGCGCGTTGTTCAGAGCCCCACCTACCACCGTGTTCTGGACCTGGTGGTGGATGAAGGACACGCTCTGCTGCTGGCGCAAGCCGCCGAGCGTCCCAGGCAGACCGCCGTGCGGAAGGCGCTGATCGCCTGGCTGCACAAGCTGCGCCCCAAGGGCAAGTGGACCCGTGCGAAGTTCGAGAGCATCCCCGAAGACCTGAGAAAGGCCGGGCTCTGGGCCTCGTGTGGCGGTGAGCCCCAGAGTCTGGAGGACATGAGCCAGGGCTCCGCCATCACCACCATTCGCGGCGCGAACCTGATGCCGGATCTGGTCCTGATCGCTCCCGAAGAGCTGGTCCTGGTGCGCCGCTTGCTGCCACGGTCCGCCGTCCAGGACCGCACCCAGGATGTCGAGAATGCGCTGGTTCGTGCAACCCGCCTGGCCGAGAAAAAAAAGAAGCCCAAGATCCTGACCTACTGCAACCACAAGCTGGCTGTCGATCAGGAGGGGCTGAGCGGCGAGATCGGTCTCGCAGACCACGAGATGAACTGCCGCGGGACCGTGCTGCACGAAGGCATCTCTCTGGGCGAGCACGAACTCGCCCTGCTCCCCGGGGTACTGGTCAGCGTGGAGTGGGCCGACGCGCTCCCCGACGCGCGGATGGAAGGCCTTGAGGATCTCACCCAGCTGGAGGCCCTGGCGGACCAGCTCCGACCGCTGGTCTTCGAGCTCATCAAGAAAGCGGCGAGCGAGCGCCATCCCGACCTTCCCTTCCCCTCGTGGCTGGCGGGCGCTCTCCGCCGAGGGCTCGTCGACGACATCGCTCTCTTCGTCAGCTCGGAGGGGACGCGGTTGAGCCTTTCGCAGCTTGCACCGCCGGTGAACGTGAGCAGCACCGCGCTGGACCACTCCTGGCCCCAGGTCCAGCCCCTGCTCATCGTCGATACGCTTCGTCTCCGAGCCCTTCGTGACCGCCTGGGCGTTGGAGCCGTCAACGACCTCAGCCACAAGGTCGAGGAGCGCGTACGCGCTCACGAGACCTTCCTCCTCCGCCCTGCAACACCCTTTGGCGTGCCCAACACGTGGAGCGGACGGTCAGCTGCGGTACCAGGTGGTCTCCTTGAAGCGGAGCCCTTCGAGGTCGTCACGGCGGAGGGCACGATCCGCGGCCTGGTCGGCCTGAGCGTAGACGTGAACCTGAAGGGGACTCGGATCGCTTTCCTTCTCGACGAGCGGGTGCTCAGCACCATCGCCCTCCCCTCCGTCGTCCCCGCCGAGGCTGTGGTCCGCAATGAGCATGACGAAGCACCTCGAGCGCAACATCCGCACGCTGAAGCGGCACATCCCTCCACCACGGGACCCATCCAGCCCAACAACAACTGGAACGGGGTCCTGAATCAAGAGCTCTTGAACAGCGTCAAGGCCCAAACACTGGAGGCCGTGCAGCGCCTCGTGGACCGCGTTGCGCAAGCAGAGACCACTCCAAAGCCGCCGCTGACCGTCTCCCGAATGGTCCTGACGACCCTGAGCGCAGACCATCCGCTGGCACAGCGTCCCCTGTTCCACTGCATGGACGGGCCCATGATCAGCCTGCAGCAGATCCTCGAGGCGGAGACGGTGTACACCGTGCCCTCGGACCTGGCGGCTGGGGTTCGTCCACCCGAGGGAAAGGACGTGTGGATCCGCCTCGGGTCGGGCGTCCGTCACGTGCTCGACGCCCACGTTGAAGTGACATCGGACGGAGCACAAACGCTGGAGCGGCTGCGGGATGGGATGGCGCGCCGGGCCTCGATGCATCGGGAGGGGCTCGCGGATCGAGGCGACTACGCAGCCACCCTGACCCACAGCGAAGGCAGCACCCATCTCTGGGTCGGGCTGAGCGACAACCCCGGGAACGCCTGGCTTCCATCTGTGCCCGGGAAAACCCCAACAGGCACCGGCGCCTCTCTGGCCTGGATCATCGAGGAACGCGCCGTCATGACAGAAGAGCGGCCGGATCTCGCCGTTCCAGGGGTCTACCGTGTCACAGACGACGAGCTCGAAGCCAACGACGCCTTCGACACGCCACGGGACGGACCCGCTCGTGACCGATGCCTGGCACTCGTGGAGCAGTTCAGTCAGGCGATCGGCCCCCTGGCGGGCCAGGCCTTGCAGCAAGGAGGTGCTCAAGCCAGCCTCTCGACACGCTGGGGCGTCAACAGCGAGAGCATCAAGCGGGGCCTGACCGGGAAGCTGCCACTGTGGGGCGAAACGGCATCACGGGACTCGCTGAGCAAGGTGCGGGTCTACGATCCGGGCGCGCTCCGACGCATCCTGGTCCGCAGCCTGACCCACGAGGCCGCCCTCGACGAGGCCTGGCGCGGGGTGGGCCTGGTGTGGACGAGCGATGGCCGGACTCTGGACGCCTTCGAGCTGGACCAGGTCGCCCGCAAGGGGCCCCTGCGCATCGTCCCGGTCGGCACCGTCGGCCGCACACTGGACCCGGAGCGTCCTGCCATCGTGGCCAACCTCCAGATGAGGACAGCCCTTCACGGCTACCGCGCGACCGAGGACTACAGCGAGCAGCTGACGCGGGACGAGGTGGTGCACGAGCGCCGGGAGCGACCGGCCAAGAAAGCCGTGCCCGACCCGAAGGCCATCCTGGTGAAGGAGCTTCCCGAGCCCTGGCGAGGACACCTGGAGGTGCACAACGACGGACGCACCGGCCTGCACCTGTACGTCGCCTGGCGAGCGGTGCAGTCCCGCAGTCACGACGGCTGCGTGCCCATGGTCGTGCACCTGGACGCCGACTTCGTGCCGGACGCGGACTGGCGGCGGGTGGAGGCCGACGCGCTCCTGGCCAAGGCCCTGGACGAGATGAAGGCTCTCTCGGACGGGCTCCTGGAGGAGCTCGTCGAGCTGGATCCGGAGGGGCAGCATCACCCTGGCTTGTGGCATCGGGTGATCCCTCGCGCCTTCAAGCACCGTCGCGAGATCAAGCCTTCTCACAGCCTGCGCGGCCGCATCGCTCAGATGCCGATCTTCCACACCGGTGCGAAGGCCACCCTGACGCCAGCCCAGGTCGTGAAGCTCCGCAAGCCGGTCTGGATCCCGTGGGCGCTCTCTGTGCCCTCGGGACAAAAGGGCCGGCCCTTTCTCATCCTCAAGACGACGCTCGGGGAAACCCTCAAGTTCTGGGGTGGAATCGATGGAACCGAAGTCGCCAAGGCTCGAAAGGAAGCCCTCGCCCGCCGACATGCCGGACGAAAGCCCTGGCGACTCCCTTCAAGGACACGCTGGCTGGCCGAGCGGGAGGTGGACACCCCAAAGCTCAAGGCCCTGGTCGCTCTGAAGCCGGAACTTCCGGTGCTGAGTCAGCTGGAGGTCCGGGCGGGCGGCGTGCCAGTGCAGACCTGGACAGCGACCCGGTGGCCCGGGCTGGCAGGAGTGATCGACGTGTCCGAGGAGCGGGTCGACGAGGACTTCCGTTCCGTCAAGCGGACACGGGCCACGGACCAGGCGCTCGATTCCCTCTACGCGGAGTTGGTGAAGGAAGCGGCACCGCTCGTGCGCGACAGCATCCTTGTGCGCCGGCGGCTCATCACCCTGCTGAAGAAGCTGGGCCACACCAGCAAGGCACGGGCCGCGTGGTTCGCGGCCGAGCTGCTCGAAGGCCCATCCAACGCCAGCCTCGACCAGGCCAGCGCAGGCACGGTGATCTGGGGCACGGTCTCCGCATCGGCGCTCGGGGACAAGAGACCTGTCGAGACCCAAGCGTCAGAAGAAAAGGACGACCGACACCTCCTGGTCGTGCTCTACCCGGACCCCGTCACCCGCGAGCTGCTGAGCTCCCTCCAGATCGACCACCTGGAAGAACATGCCTGGCTCCGGGCGCAGCGACGCGTGGTCAAGAACACCAAAGCCCTGGAAGCTGCGAAGCTCCATGGCCGCCAGAAAAAAGCCCTTCTGCCCGTACTCAAGTCCCGCCTCGCAGGCCTCACCAATGGCCTGGAGAACGCCAAGAGGCTGCGGCAAGCGGTCCTTGCCAACGACCGCTGGCTGGATCCCACCAGCGAACACCTGAAGGCCGCGCTCGAGGATCCCTCCTCCAAAGCCACCTGGATGTTGGCCTGGGAGCAAGTGGATCAGGAGCTGCGCACCCAGAACTGGAACGATGCTGCGGAACTGGCTGTACGAGTGGCTGAGAAGGTCTTGAATTCACCGTGAGAACAGAATGAGTGGCCTTCGTCCACGCATCAGTGGCGAGCCACGCCCCCAAGCGGCTAAAACATTCCGGTCCGAGCACCGAGGTCACCGACGTGATTCTTCTCTCCTCCCTGGCTCTTGCCGCGATTGGCGATGACTTGGCGGCAGCGATGGATGTCCCCGCGGCAGACATCAACTCCGCCACCCTGTCCGCTGGCACCACCAACATGGTCGAGGTCAGCACCCAGTTGGGGACCATCAACCCCCAGCAGGGGAGCGACTTCGCCTGGCTCTATACCGGCAAAGTCGGGGTCAGCCCCGAGTCCGGCACGGACATGGGCAGCTACGGCACCCAGGGGGATCGGTCCACGCTGAGCCTCAGCCTCAGCGCTCCGTCGACGGCCAATTCGCTGGTCTTCGACTTCTTCTTCCTGAGCGCCGAGTACCCGGAGTACGTGGGCTCCATCTACAACGACAGCTTCGAAGCCAATGTCAGCGGCTCGGCCTACACGGGCAACGCAGCGATCGACAGCCAGGGCAACGGAATCAACATCAACTCGGTGCTCTTTGCGGTGACCAACCCGGCCGATCTGGCCGGCACGGGCTTCGAGGTCGTCGGGGGTGGAACCGGCTGGCTGAGCGTGGTCGTGCCCGTGGACCCGAGCACCACCGTCACCCTGGAGCTCACCGTCTACGACGTGGCAGACGGCATCCTGGACAGCGCGGTCGCCATCGACGACTTCTACTGGTCCGAGTCCGATGTCGATGTCCCGACCATCGTCAAGGACATCGATGTCGACTTTCTGTCCCCCAAGCGCGGCAGCATCGATGGCGGCGAGGCCACAACGATCTACGGCGATGGTTTCGACAACGCCTGTGATGTGGACTTCGACGGCGTGGAAGGGACCGGCCTGACCTACGTGGACGAGAACAGCCTCATCGTGACACCGCCGGCTCACGCCGAAGGCCTGGTGGACGTCAAGGTGCGCTGCCTCGGTGTCAGCAAGACCCTGAAGGGCGGCTACACCTACTACGACACCTCCGAAGGCCTGATCCCACCGGTCATCCACCACGTCGATCCCTACAACGTCTCCATCGAGGGTGGAGCCGCCCTCACCATCACCGGAGAGGACTTTCAGGCCGGCGCGAAGATCGTGCTGGACGGCCAGGTGCTCGTCACATCCTTCCAGGACGAGTTCACCCTCATCGCTACCGCACCCCCGCATGCCGAGGGCCTGGTGGATGTCCAGGTGGACAACCCCGACGGCATGAGCGACATCCTCTACGGGGCCGTGCAATACGTCGGCGAGCCCGACCTGGGCCTGGACGAGGACACCGGCGTCGCCCAAGACAGCGGCGGTGACATCTCGGGAGCACCGGACCCGAACGAGAAGGGCTGCTCCACGGGCGCGCTCGGAGCCAGCTGGCTGCTCACACTCTTCGCTCTCGCCATTCGGAGGCGGTCATGATCCTTCTGCTGCTGTCCTGCACGATGGACAACGAACTCAATCACGGCAACGACAACACCGAGCCGGACGATCCCACGATCGAGCCGCTACGGCCCTGGGCCATCGCGGGCCCCGGCGAGCAGGTCAAGCGCTGGGAGTTCCTGCCTCTGGACGGCAGCGAGTCCTACGACCCGGACGACGAGGCTGCTGAGCTCCTGTACTACTGGTTCACCATCGACAGCCCCACGGGCTCGCAACCCGCCCTGGTCGACGAGTTCACCGCCGCCCCGTCCTTTGGCGCTGACCTGCTCGGCAGCTACACCGTGGCCCTGGTCGTGACCGACCTGGACGATCTGGAGTCCGGCAACGACGCCTGGACTCGCTTGGAGGTGATCCCCTACGACAACCTGGAGGTCACCCTGGAGTGGACGAAGGCCGACTTCGACTTCGACCTGCACCTGGTCCGCGACGACGGCGAGTACTTCGGCGACGGGGACTGCTTCTTCGGGAACCCCGAGCCGGACTGGGGCCTGCAGGGCAACCTGCTGGACAACCCCTGGTTGGATGGGGACAGTGAAGGCGCCAGCGAGACCGAGACCATCACCCTCGAACAGCCCGAGGAGCGAGACTACGAGGTCTACGCCACCCTGTGGAGCCGCCGAGACAGCGAGGCGACGAGCGACCAGCCCAAGCTGACCATCCAGGGGGAGAGCACGTCCTTGTTCGACGAGGTCGGCCCCACGATGACCGAGGGGCAGGTCTGGCATGTGGGCACCATCCACTGGCCCTCGCTGAGCTTCACGCCAGTGGACGAACTGACCACCCACGACGCACTGGGTGGACCGGCCTACAACGACTAGGGGCCGCCCACCAACACACCACCCCGGAGCAGCGCCTCGAGCTCGTGTACGAGGCGGGCTGCTTCCAGGTCCTCGAAGCCAAGGGAGGCCAGGAAGATCGGCATCTGCACCGTCCCCAGGAGACAGCGGGCGGTGAGCGCCAGATCGCCGTCGCGCACCAGGCCCAGGGCGACGCCATCGCGCAGAGCCTTCTCGATTCGAGCGGCAGCCGCGCCATAGAAAGCCCGCAGAGCGGCATCCGCCTCGTCGTCGATCCCGGCGGCCTCGGCAAAGAGCAGGCGGCTGACCTCTTCGTCCATGGCCGCAGCGACGATGCGCTCCAGGTTGTTCCGAAGTTGGGCGTCGATGGGCTGGCCCACATCGATCGGCACCACCACCTCGGCCACCTGATCCATCAGCTGCAACAGGACCGCCTGGAAGACGGCTCTCTTGCTCTCGAAGTAGTTGTAGAAGGTCCCCCGGGCCACCCCGGCCTCGGTGACGATGTCACCCACGCCCGCGGCGTGGTAGCCCTTGCGCCCGAAGACAGTACGAGCTGCTCGAAGGAGCCCCGCACGACGGTGTTGACTGCTCACGGTGCGAGCATAATCGCCCAGCCCAGTGTAAGGGCCCTGACGAGCTCCTCGTTCGTTCCCTGACCTCTGCTCGCGCCGTCACCAGGATTCCCACATGCTGCTCCTCGTCGCTCTCTCCTGTCAGTCAAAGCTCGATCCCGAGACCACCGCGATCCCCGCTCGACCGCTCGAGTTCCGGATCGACGAGGACGTCGAGGGCCTGGAGATGCGCCTGTCCGAGGCCACACCGCCCCAGGCACCACGTGTTGACGACGAGGAGGGAGTGGAGCAGGAGCAGGAAAACCCCGTCGAGACGCTCGATCTCGAGGAGATCGAGGCCCTGCTGGCGCGCACCGACCCCCTCGAGGCGAAGGAGGGGGATCGCCGCGAGTTCAACAAGCGCGCTGACACCCTGCCCCCGCCTCGCACGGGCGCAGCGGAGCTCCAGTCCTGGCCGCCGCCACCCACCGAGGCCCTGCCTCCAGAGGTGGTGGATGGGCCCCTCGAGGTCATTCGCTACAGCCCCGAGGGCGACGTCGGCCTCGCACCGTACATGTCGGTGACCTTCAACAAGGCCGTCATCGCCATCACGACCCAGGACGAAGCGGCCGAGCAGATCCCGGTCACGATCGACCCCGAGCCCGAGGGTCAGTGGCGGTGGCTGGGTACCCGGACCGTCGTCTTCGAGCCCGACCCGCGCTTTCCCATGGCCACCGACTACGCGGTGACCGTTCCGGAGACCGGCACCTCCTTCTCCTTCTCCACGCCCCCGGTCCAGGTCACCGACTGGTCGCCGACCTACTACGGCGTCGGCCTCGAACCCGTCGTGCTCGTAGCCTTCGATCAGCGGGTCGATGACAGCATCATCGAGCATCTCCGCCTGACCGGCGGCAGGGACCCGGTCACGCTGCGCCCTGCGACCGAAGAAGAGATCGCTGCCGACCCCTACCTGGGCACGCGTAGCTTCGAGCCCGAACGGCACCTGCTGCTGATGCCGGAGCACGCGCTGACCCCCTCGACCTCCTACCAGATCACACTGGCCAAGGGGGCGCCCAGCGCCGAAGGCCCCAAGCTCACGACCAGCGACCAGAGCGCTGGCTTCACCACCTACGACCCCCTGCGCATCGAACGCGAAGACTGTGCGAAAGGGCCCAAGCACTGCGCGCCCGACAACCCCTTCTGGGTCAGCTTCAACAACGAGTTGGACTCCAAGAACTTCCAGGAATCCATGGTCTCCGTGGAGCCGGCGATCGAGAACATGCGGGTGCGGGCAGACTGGAACAGCATCACCATCAGCGGCGACACCGCTCCGAACACGACCTATACGGTCACCTTCGACGCCAGCCTTCCGGACAAGTTCGGTCAGACCCTGGGCCGCACCAAGACCGTGCGCTTCAAGGTGGGCACCGCCTGGCCGAACCTGCAGGGTCCCGGGAAGGAGATCCTGGTTCTCGATCCAGCGGCCCCTGCCGCCTACAGCGTCTGGACGAAGAACCACAAGAAGCTCCGCCTCCGCATCGTCAAGGTCGGACCCGAGAACTACAGCGCGGTCAGCGCCTGGATGCGCGATGTCCGCTACGGGGGCTACATCAAGGGCCTTCCGCCTGGAGACAAGGCCTTCGATGGCACCATCGAGGTCAGCGACTACGAGCCTGAAGAACTGGTCGAGACCTCCATCGACCTGACCCCCTACCTGGACGAGGGCAAGGGGCACCTGGTCGTCTGGGTCGAACCTGCGACCCACGAGGAGTATCCGACCCGCGTCATCTCCTGGGTCCAGGCCACCGAGATCGGGCTCACGGCCTACGTGGACGGTCCCTCGGTGACGGGCTGGGCTACCAGCCTGCGTGACGGAAGCGCCCTGGAAGGCGTGGAGCTCTCCCTGCTGGGAGAGGACAGCTCGGGCACCACCGACGCCACGGGTCTGTCCACGCTGTCCGGCTACGACAGCGGTCTCGGCCCCCACGCCCTTGTGGCACGGAAGGGCGACGACGTCGCCATCCTGCCCGAGCTCACCTACTGGTGGAACGAGTGGGGCGGCTGGGCGGAGACCGCCAACCACACCAACCTGCGGTGGTACACGCTGGACGACCGCCAGATGTACCGCCCCGGGGAGACCGTGCACCTCAAGGGTTGGGTGCGACCCTTCGATGTCAAACCGGGGAGCACGCTTCAGTCCTGGTCCGGCACCGGCACCCTGACCTGGAGCGCCTGGGACAGCTACGGCAACGAGATCGGTGAGGGCAAAGCCTCGATCAACCAACACGGTGGCTTCGACTTCGAGATCGCACTGCCCGACACCCCATCACTGGGCTGGGCCAGCATCCAGATGTCCACCCAGGGAGGTGGCAACTCGCACGGCTTCCAGATCCAGGAGTTCCGACGCCCCGAGTTCGAGGTCACCACCACCCTGGACCCGCGCAGCTACCTGCTGGGCGAGGCCGCCCTCCCCACCGTGAACGCCAGCTACTACTCCGGTGGTTCTCTCCCGAATGCCCCGGTGACCTGGGACGTCAGCGCGACCACAGGCTCCTTCCAGCCCCCGGGTTGGAGCGACTGGCGCTTTGGAACGTGGGTTCCCTGGTGGAGCTTCTACAACTCCTACGGAAGCAGCACCACCTACTCCAACCAGTCGCTGGAGGGCGTCACCAACGCTGCGGGCGACCACCACCTGCAGATCGATTTCCTCGCGATGAACCCACCCCGGCCGATGAGCGTGAGCGCTCAGGCCACGGTGGTCGACGTGAACCGCCAGCGCTGGACCAGCGGCGAGACCTTCCTGGTCCACCCTGCCCGCTGGTACGTGGGAGCCCGCACCGACAAGGTCTTCTACGAGAAGGGCGACACCGTCAACGTCGAGGCCGTGGTCGTGGACATCGACGGCCAGGCTGTGGAGGCCGAGGCCGAACTCTCCCTCTCCCGGCTGGAGTGGGAGATCGTCGATGGTCGCTGGAAGCAGGTCGCGAAGGACACCAACACCTGCACCGCGAGCGCCGGCGAAGAACCCGGCAGCTGCGAGTTCGCCATCGCCGTCGGCGGCCAGTGGCAGGTGAAGGCCACCGTCACCGATCCCGAAGGACGCCCCAACGAGACCACCTTCGAGTTCTGGGTCACCGGCCAGGACCAGAAGCCTGACCGCTCCGTCTCCATGGAAGACCTCACCCTCGTCCCCGACGGTGAGTCCTGGCAGCCCGGCGAGACCGCAACGGTGCTGGTCGTCTCCCCCTTCGCCCCCGCGGACGGCCTCCTCACCCTGAGCCGAGATGGCCTGGTGGAGACCCGGCACTTCCACATGGAGGACGCATCCACCACCCTGGAGATCCCGATCACCGAAGACTTCGTGCCCGGCATGGTGTTGGAGGTCGACGTGGTCGGAAGCCGCGAGCGCAGCGACGACGAGGGCAACCCCATGCCCGAGCAGGCCCGACGGGTGGCCTTTGCTCGCGCCTCTCTGATGCTCGCGGTGCCCCCGCTGTCTCGAACCCTCGAGGTGGCGGTCAGCCCCGCGGAGAGCGCCCTCAACCCCGGCGCGACCACCGCCATCAACGTGGCGGTGACGGACCATGACGGCCAGCCGGTCTCCGGCGCCGAGATCGTCCTCATTGCGGTGGACGAGTCCGTCCTGGCGCTCTCCAACTACCAATTGCCCGACCCGCTCAGCATCTTCTACATGCAGACCGGAAGCGGCCTCAGCACCTACCACCTGCGCTCCCAGGTGATCCTCGGAGACCCGGAGAGCGTCGAGAGCCTGGAGCAGTCCTCCGGCATGCTGATGGCGGAGCCGATGGAGGAAGAGGCCTTCATGATGATGGAGGAAGAGGAAGACATCATGGACGCTGCTCCCGCGTCCCCCGTCGCAACGAAGTCCGCGAGGAAGAAGGAAAGCTCTGGCCGTGCCAGCCTCGGGGGGCTCGTGGAGGCCTCGGGACCCAAGGTCGCGGTGCGCGAGGACTTCAACGCCCTGGCCCTGTGGGCCCCCACGGTGGAGACCGGTTCCGACGGTACCGCCACGGTGGAGATGACCTTGCCGGACAGCCTGACGCGCTACCGCATCATGGCGGTGGCGGCCGACGACCTGCACTTCGGTCACGGTGAATCCACCGTCACCGCACGCAAGCCGCTCATGCTGCGGCCCTCGCCCCCGCGCTTCCTCAACTTCGGGGACAAGGTGGAGCTGCCCCTGGTGGTTCAGAACCAGACCGACGAGCCCATGACCGTCGAGTTGGCCCTCGAGGCCAGCAACATCATGGTCACCACCGACAACCGCGGACGTCGCTTCACAGTGCCGGCCAACGACCGTCGCGAGGTGCGCCTCCCCCTGGCCGCGGAGCAGGCCGGCACGGCCCGCTTCCAGGTGGTCGTCAGCAGCGGCGAGAACGCCGACGCGGCGCGCTTCGAGCTGCCGGTCTGGACCCCGGCCACCAGCGAGGCCTTCGCCACCTACGGTGAGATCGACGAGGGCGCCATCGTGCAGCCCGTCTCGCGTCCGAAGGACGTGTGGGAACAGTTCGGCGGCCTGGAGATCACCACCTCCAGCACCGCTCTGAGCGCCCTGACCGACGCCGTCATCTACCTGACCAGCTACCCCTACGACTGCAGCGAGCAGCTGGCCTCACGGGTGATGGCCGTCTCGGCACTCCGAGACGTGCTCGAGGCCTTCGAGGCCGAGCAGCTCCAGAGTCCGGCCGAGCTGGACGGTGCGGTCTCCGCCGACCTGGAGCGCCTGACAAAGCGCCAGCAGGGCAACGGCGGTTGGGCCTTCTGGGCAAACATGCCGACCGAGCCCTACCTCTCGGTGCACGTCACCCACAGCCTGGTTCGGGCCAAAGAGGCCGGCTACCCCGTGAACGAGGCCGTGCTGGACAACGCCATGCACTACCTGAACCACATCGAGCGGCACATCCCCGCCTGGTACGGCCCGCGCGCCCGGCGGAACATCATCGCCTACAGCGTCTACGTCCGGCACCTGGACGGGGACGACGACAAGGCCCGCGCACGCAAGCTGGCCAAGGTGTCACTGGATGAGCTCAGCCTGGAAGCACAGGCCTGGATCCTGCCCACGCTGCACGCCATCGGAGACAAGGAGTCCGTAGACCGCATCGTCAGAAACTGGGAGAACAAGGTCAGCGAGACCGCCAGCTCCGCACACTTCGTGACCAACTACGGCGACACCAACGACTACGTGCTCCTGCACAGCAGCCGACGGGTCGATGCCGTGCTGCTGGAGTCGCTGATCGAGGTGCGTCCCAAGCACGACCTCATTCCCAAGGTGGTTCGTGGCCTGCTGGACCACCGCACCGCAGGACGCTGGTCGACCACCCAGGAAAACAGCTTCGTGCTGCTCTCCATGAACCGCTACTTCCGCACCTACGAGTCCACCACCCCGGACTTCGTCGCACGGGCCTGGCTGGGCAAGGACTACGCGGGCGAGAAGGCCTTCGTTGGCTACAGCCCCGACCGCGCGCGCATCGACATCCCCATGGCGAAGCTCTCGGACGACGACCTGGTTCTGCAGAAGGACGGCGACGGTCGCCTCTACTACCGGGTCGGGCTGCGCTACGCGCCTCGGGATCTGAAGCTCGAGCCCGCCGACAGGGGCTTCGTCGTGACCCGGGCCTACGAGCCCATCGATGACGACGAGGATGTGACCCGCGACGAGGACGGCACCTGGCACATCAAGGCCGGCGCCAGGGTGCGGGTGAGGGTGTCCATGGTGGCCGAGGGCCGACGCAGCTATGTCGCGCTGGTCGACCCGATGCCCGCGGGCCTGGAGGCCCAGAACCCCGAACTGGCAGTGACGGGCACCCTGCCCGCAGATCCCAGCGCCAGCACTGGAAACTGGTGGTGGTGGGGTACCTGGTACCAGCACCAGAACCTGCGCGACGAGCGGGCCGAGGCCTTCACCACCCTGCTCTACGCCGGCGTCTACGAGTACAGCTACGTGGCGGTGGCGACCACCCCGGGCTCCTTCGTGGTGCCTCCGGCCAAGGCCGAGGAGATGTACCACCCCGAGACCTTCGGTCGCTCCGGCACCGACCGCGTCATCATCGACTGATCCGAACGGTCAGCGGGACTCCGCGCGCTCCGCCTTGCGCTTCTCCCGCTTCACCACGCTCCACTGCTCCGGATCGAAGTCGTTCGGAGGAAGGGCCTGCAGGTACACCCCGATCGCCAGTCGATCCTCGTCGCTGTAGTAGCTGAAGGAGTCGTGGATCTTCTCCGCCATGATGTCTTTGGAGGGTGTGGTCGTTCCATCGGGCTTCTCGGCGCTCGCCAGGTAGGCCGCGATGTCCTCGGGAGTCCAGTCCGCGAGGCCGACCTCTGAAGGCGTGAGGTTCGGGTGCACGTCCGCCTTGCCGGGGTTGGCCCCTCCGGCCAGGACGCGCCGCTTCTGGATCAGTCCGAGACGATTGCGTGGACTGTGGCACTGATCGCAGTAGCTGACAGCCTCCACCAGGTAGCGACCCCGGTTCCATTGCTCGCTCTGCTCGGGGTCGTCCTCCAGGGCCCCGGCTCGGAACCCGATGGCACGCCACAGCGCCAGCAAGCCGGGCAGCGCGTAGCGGGTCTTGACCTCGTGGGGCTTGGAGGGCGTGTCCACGGGCTCCTGTTCGGAGAGGTACACCCAAAGCGCATGGAGATCCTCGTCGCTCATCTTCGTGTACGACGGGAAGGGAAAGGTCGGCCAGTAGCGGCGTCCATCCGGAGCGCGCCCTTCCCGCATCGCCTGCACGAAGTCGTCTTCCGTCCAATTCACCAGCCCCTGCTCGCTACCGAGGCTGATGTTGGGGGCGTAGAACACGCCGAACATCGTGGGCAGATCCCGACCGCCACCCAGGTGCTCCCCATCGTCGAAGGGTGGCGAGTGACAGCCGATGCAGCTGGCGCGGGAACAGGAGGCGGGGCATCCGGAAGACGTTCGACATGGGGCTCCGAAGCCCCGATCGAGATCAGCAGAAGGAAGTACATCGGGGGAGCATACGCCCTCCAACCCGAAGGCTCGTGCCCTGGCCCGAACCGGGGGTTAGAGTGCCGCTCCGAGGAGGCCTTCATGATCGCCAACCTGAGTCCAGCTGAACGTCGCCGGCTGCTCGCCTTCGTCTGCAGCTTCGCGTGGGCCGATGCCGAGGTGCAGCCCGACGAACGCGCGTACATCGGCAAGCTCGCCGAGCACCTCGATCTCGGTAGCACGGAGCTCGACCAGGTGAAGGTCTGGCTGCAGTACCCCCCCGACCCCGAAGAGGTCGATCCGCTCGAAGTACCTCGTGAGCACCGTGAGCTCATCCTGATGGCTGCTCGCGATCTGATCGAGTCGGACGGCATCATCTACCAGGCCGAAGCCGAGACGCTGGCGCTGCTGGAACAACTGCTGGTCTGATGCCCAACCTTCGGGAGATCCGCCAGAAGGGGCCCGTGCCCAAGGTCGGCGATCTGCTGGAGAGGCTGCTGATCGTCCTGGCGCAGCGTCACGCGGAAGGACGGGTGCACGGCTCTCTGTGTCCAGAAGCCATCCGGCTGACCGGGAAAGAGATCCGCCTGGTGCCTGCCGCGGAAGATCCGGACTACGCCGCTCCCGAGCTTCGAGAAGGCCACGGCGCCGCCATGGCTCAGGATGTCTACGCCGTCGGAGCGGTGGCGTGGTTTCTGCTGACCGGTGGCGATCCGGGCAGCGCACCCCCTCGGGACCTCCACGGCTACGGCTGGCTCGACGGGCTGGTGAGCGAACTGACGGCTCCCCTCGACAGGAGACCGCTCAACGCCTCGGAGGCGCTGAAGAGGCTGCGGGCCGCGCGGCCGGAGTCCACTGGCTCTTCCTCCGGTGCGCTCCTGCTCGTCGTCGTCGGCGTGCTCCTGGTGGCCGGCCTCGTCGGCCTGGCCGGCACGGCGGCGGTGCTGCTGTGGGACGAGGACTCCACGGAACCCAAGGAGCAGCTCCAAGCACAGGGTCCGGACAGCGTGCGCTGCAATGACACCAAGGCCGAGGGTCCTCTCCTGGAGGCGGCTCAGGCCTGGAAGACCTGCCGCTTCGTCACCGCACACGCCCTCTACGAGGCGAACAGCCAGGCCCGACCCGCAGTCCTTGCCTGTCGCGAAGAGCGCCTCGCCGCGGCGGGTCCACACCTCGCAACGCTCAAGAGGGTCGAGTCCGACCTGGACATCGGCGCCTGCCACTGGGCTCGCGGAAAGCTGGAGTCCACGAGCTTCGAAGCGGGTCCGGAGTGCCTGGCCTGGCTGGAGTCCTGCGAGGCGAAGGAGCTCCCCCTGCGACAGGCCGAGGTGGCGCGCAGCGAAGCCAAGCTGAATGCCCAGCTGAAGAGCCCCTTCGTGACGGAGGTTCGCTTTCGACAGGTGCCTGACGACCAGTGGGTCTGGGACATCGTGGTCGAGGGAGGGTGGCTGGCCTTCTTCGCCCAACTGGAAGGCTTGCTGGCAAGCCAGGGCAACGACAACCTCACCGCGGCGACCGCCATGATCGGGTACCTGACGGCGATCTGTGACGCCGTGGGCACGGAGAGCCAGAACACGCTGTGGAGCAGCCGCTACCTGGTCTTCGAAGACCATGGACAGTGCACCCACCGCCTGCCCACCGCAGACGCGCGCGAAGTCAGCCGGCGTCTCAAGTCCGCACAGGCCAGCGGGGACCAGGAGGAACTCGTCTCCGCCGTGGAGTACCTGTTCTCACGACTGCAGGACTGTTGATGGCCTACAGGCAGGACCGCGACATCACCCGCGACATTCCGCCCTACCGCCGGATGCTCGCGCACATCACGCCGGACCGGGACGCCGCAGCAGTGAGCTTTCGGCAGCACCTGGACCTGACGAAGAGCCTGAGCTGGCTGAATGAACAGAGCGAGGCCGGAGAAAAGCTCAGCCTGCTGCACCTCTACCTGGCCAGCGTCGGACGGGTCCTGCACGAGCGACCACGGCTGAATCGCTACTGCACGGGCACGCGCTACTACCAACGAGACGGCGTGTGGGTCACGGTGAGCGCAAAGAAGTCCCTCGAGGACGGCGCCAAGGTGGTCATGATGAAGCTCCCCCTGCACGCCGACGACACCCCACAGAGCGTGCAGCAGCGCCTGGCCGAGGCCCTGGCTCCCAGCCGCAGGGGCGAGGTCATCGCCCAGGAGAAGGAGTTCGACTTCTTCCTGGCCCTGCCGGGCTTCATGGTGGACTGGGCCGTTGGTCTGGCGCTATGGCTGGACCGCCGCCATTGGCTTCCCAGCTTCCTGGTCGATCCCGACCCGCTCTTCTGCTCCCTGGTGGTCGCGAACCTGGGCAGCGTGGGCCTGGACGTGGCGGGACACCACCTCTACGAGTGGGGCAACTGCCCGCTCTTCGCGGTCATCGGACGCATCGAGAACGCCCAGCTGGAGATCGAGTACACCTTCGACGAGCGAGTCGAGGACGGCATGTACTGCGCGCTCTCCTTGAAGAGGCTTCAGGAAGCCCTCGAAGACCCCGCCAGTCTCTTCACAGACCCGGAGTGAGCCAGATCCACGCGCCACCGGCGGCACTGGACTCGTAGGGAGCGCCCATCACCAGGTCCAGGTCGGTGTCACCGTCCAGATCCTCCAGGACCAGGCTCTGGCCAAAGTCCCCGTCTTCCCCCCAGCCTTCGAAAGCCGCGTCCGATCCACCCAGATCCACGCTCCCACTGGTCTGCGGTGAGAACACCAGATGCACGGCGCCCTGCCCCCCAGCTCCACTCGGAAGGCTGACGAGCAGGTCGATCGTACCGTCCACGTCAACGTCCCCGGTCTCTATGGCTCGACCCGCCTCATCGCTGGGAGTCGGCCCATCGTAGTGCGCCGAAGCGTCCTGATCCTGATTCGCCGACAGGGGGTCCGGAAAGAGGAAGACGCTGCCACTGTCGGAACCGCCCAGATCCTCGAAGGGGGAACCAACGAGCAGGTCCGCGTAGCCATCTCCGTCCAGGTCTCCCTGGCTCAGGCTGAATCCGAAGAACTCGCCCCCCTGGATCAGGGTGTCGGCGTCGTTCCTGCTCACGATACCCGTGGGGGCCTGCTCGAAGACCGCCACCACCCCCGGAAGAGGAGCACCTCCAACCAGACCGTCCAGACCGTCGCCGTTCAGGTCCATCAACAGGCAGGAATAGCCGAACGAATCGGAGGACTCGCCCAACACCACGTCCGGATCCTCCGGGTCACCGGCGATCACGACCGCCCCGGTGTTCCCGCCCAGAAGAGGAGCTCCGGAGCAGAACTCGTCCCGGCTGTCACCGTTCGTGTTTCCGCTGGAGATCGTGTAGCCAAGGCCTTGGAGATCCAGCGAGGGGTAGTCCAGGAGACTCCCATCGCTCACGGGCCCTCGGACCAGGTACACCTTGTCTTCGTTGAAGCCGGACACGGCCAGGTCGTCCTGGCCATCACCGTCCGCGTCCAACACCGCCATCGCCCATCCGGCCCAGTCCCCGTCCGAGCCCACCAGACGGGTGGTCTGCTCTTCCAGGGAAAAGGAGAAGGCGAAGGGCGCCTCCATCGAGATCACCGCTCCCGGCCCACCGGTGTTCAGCATCGAGACCAACAACTCGGTCTGCCCGTTGCCGTTCAGGTCCCCCGTGGCCAGAGCCCACCCGTGGTAGGTGTTGTTCGTGCTGGCGAAGCCCCAGGAGTCCGCCTGGGTGAGGGCCTCGTAGGTCCCGTTCCAGGCGCACGGGTCGGCGCTGCCATCACAGTTGTCGTCGATGCCGTTGTCGCAGACCTCGTCCGCTCCGGGGTTCACCTCGAAGACATCGTCCATGCAGTCCCCACCGACCTCGGTGGTGCCGGGGGGCTGTGAACAGGAGAGCACCTCGGCTCCGCCGTAGCTGTCGTTGTCATCGTCCACGTACCAGGTGCTCGCGTCGATCGCGTCTTCATCGACCTGGTTGTCGCAGTCCTGGTCGACGGAGTCGCAGACCTCGTCGGCTCCGGGATAGCGCGTCTGGTCCTGGTCATCGCAGTCCCCACCCTCGGCGACGTAGCCGGCGGGTGGGCTGCAGGCCTGCTGGGTGTCGTCGTCGTCACCGTAGTCGTCACCGTCTCCGTCGGCGTAGAAGAGATCGGCTCCCCCTTCGTCGATCTGGCCGTCGCAGTCCTGGTCCGACCCGTCGCAGGCCTCGTCCGCCCCCGGATAGACGGTCGGGTCCGCGTCGTTGCAGTCCCCGCCTTCCGGCACGTAGCCGTCGGGGTTGCTGCAACGGACCAAGGTGTAGGCATTGCTGCCCACGCCGTCATCATCCCCGTCGCCGTACCAGGTTGCGGGCTCGTCACAGCCCTCGTTGAGCGTCACGGTCCAGCTCTGCCAACACCCCAGCAACAACCACAGCATCAATGCACCTTAGCCTCACAACGCTCCACCAGCGCCCGATGGACATGCCAAAGCGCCAGGGTGTCCCGTTTACAGTAGGCCAGGAGCGGCTTCTGGAGCGCCTCCTCTCCCTCCAGCATGCGCTGATAGAAGAGGGTGGCGGTGCCCCCTTCACGGATCTCCAGGTCGGAGTAGCCCTCGCCAGGACACAACACTCCCAGCACCCGCTTCAAGGAGAAGGCCGGTCCAAAGCCCGGGTGGTAGTAGTGGCGCATCATCAAGGCCTGCAGATCGAAGAGGCGCTCCACGAGCGACGACCCCAGGCTTCGAAGCACACGCCCCTCAAAGGGCGACCAGGTCAACACTGGCCCATCGATCGCCAGCAGGGCCTCGGTCAGGCTGCTGAGAAAGGGCTGTCGAGGGTCCGTCCGCTCCGTGTGCAGCCACTCTCGGTGCTCCCCGTTCGCGCTGTGGAGCGACCACTGAACCGGCAGTGTCGCGTAGGGCTCCGTGCCCTCGAAGCGTGGCACGGCCGGGTTCCATGCCTCGAAGTCCAGGTAGTGGACTCCCTCCAGCGGCGGTAGCTTTCCGGCCAGGTCCGAGTCCATCTCGTCGGACTCCGCGAGGATGCAACGCACGGCTCGTTTCTGCAGGGCGTTGAGGCGCAGGTCTCCCGGAAGCTCCGCTACATGCCGAATGCCCCGTTGAGCCAGACGATCGGCGAGCGACGCACATCCCGGAACGCAGCGAATGTCCGTGGGGAGCACCTCCGCATGACAACGATCCCACCAGGGGCAGGAGCGGGGAGCGCGGCAATGAACACCCAGCGTGGCCGGGGGAGGCTCCGGGTCCGCCAGGACGCTCAGGAGCGCGTCCCGCATGACGGAGGGGTCATCGTCCACCGCTCGCTCGACCCAGCGGAAGAGCGGCAGACCATCCTGACCCAAGCGGTGCCGGCGGTCCAGGTGGAGAATGCCGACGCGGCTCAGCGTGACGCCCGAGCCGCGCACCACCCAGGCCTGCAGAGCGAGGTCTTCCCAGTGCCGAGTTCGGGGCCGTGTTCCTGCATGAACCTTGATGAGTCGATGTCCCCGCTCTTCCTCCACCAGGAGGTCAAGCGTCACGGCGACCTGTCCCCAGCTCACCCGCACCGCGGTGCGGGCCCCCGGAAAGCCGGCTGCTGCGGCCTCCAAGACCTCTCTTCGCTTGCTGGGGGCGGCCGGGTGACCGCTCCTGCGGGATCCCTCCCGGTCCTCCAGCCAGAGCCTGCGAGCACACCGACGCCCGATGTGGAAGCTGGACTGGGCCAGAGAGCGGTTCACCCCGACGCTGTATTCTGACGACGCCCATGAACGCTATCTCCCAACGCCTCGCCCTCCACGCCGCGCTGCTCATGTTCACGGGGCTGCTCACCGGCATCGCGGTGTCCTTCGCGATGCTGGAACAGCTCCCGATGGACGCGAGCATGCTTCTCGCGGCTCACCTCAACGGTCTCCTGGGAGGACTGTGGCTCTGCGCGGTGGCCTGGAGCCTCCCCCTGTCCCGTCTCCAGGAAGGGCGGATCAACCTGATGGCCTGCGGTCTCTGGGCGTGGGGCCTGCGGGGGGGACCGATAAGCGGGTAGAACCTATCCATGATCTGGCTGCTCATCGCATGCCCCGGTGACAGCGCAGAGACCTGTGCGCCCGAAGGCAGCTTTCGTGAAATCTCCGTGGGCTCCCACCACGCCTGCGCCCTGAACGACGAGGGCATCCCGACCTGCTGGGGGCGGGTGGGCGACGCCACCGACCCGACCGTGCCCTTCATGAACATCGCCGCGAACGGGCAGAGTTCCTGCGGACTGAAGCGCACCGGCGCCCTGGAGTGCTGGGGACAGACCCAGTGGGCCGCCCCCAACGGTGAGTTCGAGAGCATCTCCCTGGGCTACGACAAGGGCTACGCCATCAAGGCCGACGGGCAGGGCGTGGTCTGGGACTCGAACGAGGAGTACGAGGCCGAGGGGCCCCTGATCCAGATCAGCGGTGGCGTGGACCACTTCTGCGCCCTTCGAGAGGACGAGAGCAGCTACTGCGTCGACCTGGCCAGCCAGCCGCCCGAGGACGAGTGGCGGCTCATCGAGTCCAGCGATGGCTACAGCTGCGGCCTGACCGTTGCCGGGGCCATCCACTGCTGGGGGAACATCGGCGAGGCCACCATCCCCACAGCCCCCGAGGGCGAAGGCTGGCTGGCGGTGGCCCCCGGCTGGGAGCACTTCTGCGCCCTGGACGCGGACGGCGCGATCACCTGCACGGGAATCGAGGACCCACCGGAGCTGATCGAGGGGGTCTGGACCGATGTGGGCTCCGGTCGAGGCTGGTCCTGTGGTCTGGACGACGCGGGAGGCGTCCACTGCTGGGGCGACTGCCCCGAGGCCTAGCCCTCCTCACCATCCTCGGGGGCTGCCTCCTCGGGTGGGGCCTCCTCGGTCGGCTGGTCGCGGCGCTTCACCTCGACCCGGATCCCCTCTTCGGGAGAGCCGTACCGCAGGCCTCGCCAGGACCAGTACTCCGTCCCTTTCTCGTCCTGGGCCGAGCACGCCACCGGCAAGGTAGCCAGCTCGACCAGCGTCTCCTGCTTGGGAGACAGCTTCTTCTTGAACTGCATGCCCCCGTCCTCGGGATCGCCGATGAGGCAGTCCACCCAGGTCAGCGAGTCCGTGCTGTTGGTCAAGGTCAGCCACTTGGACTTGTCCGTGACCTCCTCTTCGCCCTCGTCCCCCATGGTGTTCATCACGATCGCCATTCCGCCGACCCCGAGCGCCACAACCAGGAGCAACAGAACGAATCCGATGAGCTTCTTCGGCTTCTGGGTCTGCTCCCACTCTTTCTTTGCGGACTCGGAATCCTTGCCGCCGGGGCGAGGGGAACGTCCATCGATGAAGGGGCTCTCACTCATGCGGCGAAGTCTACTGCACACCGCTGTCCGAGGTGTCCATGTCCGCGCTGCGGACCGAAAACTCCACCGCGACCTCGGCTTTCAATGCACCGTCGTGTTCCGACCAGATGCCCGAAGCGACGTGCAACTCGTGCTGACCTGCCTCCAGAAGCTGCGAGGGCTCGAGCAGGATGAGTTCGCTGTCCAAGGTCAGCGTGTGGGCCACCGGCCCGCTGGGGCCCTCCAGTGAAAAGTGATCGTCACGCACGAGATCCGCGTCCAGCGCATCGCTGAAGACGACCTGAACCGAGCTGTCCGCGGGCACGTCTACGGCCCCGTGGGAGGGCACGATGGACACCACAGACAGGGGGGACAGGCCGGCGACGGGTTGCGAGCAGGCCAACGAAAGCAGGAGCATGGGCCTCACAATAGTCGAGGCACCATGATCCTGTTGATGACCCTGGCGCTGGCCGCCAAACCCGACTGGCAGAGCACCATCGAAAACGTCGCCCCCGGCGTGGTCTCGATCAGCGTCACCCAGACCCGGGATTTCGACACCAACACCGCGGCCAGCAGCCAGGCAACCGGCTTCATCGTGGACGCCGAGCGAGGCATCCTCCTGACGAACCGGCACGTGGTGAGCAACGGCCCGGTGCTGGCGGAGGCGGTCTTTCTGAACAACGAGGAGGTTCCGCTCGAGCCCATCTATCGGGACCCGATCCACGACTTCGGCTTCTTCCGCTTCGACCCGGAGGCGGTGAAGCACATGGAGATCGTGGAGCTGGAACTGGCGCCTGAGGCCTTGGAGGTCGGCACCGAGATTCGCGTCATCGGCAACGATGCCAGCGAGAAGATCAGCATCCTGGACGGAACCATCGCTCGGCTGGACCGCCAGGCTCCGAACTACTCCGGCTATCGGGACTGGAACACCTTCTACGTCCAGGCGGCCTCCGGAACCTCCGGCGGCAGCTCGGGCAGCCCGGTCATCGACATTCACGGGCGGGTCCTCGCGCTGAACGCGGGCTCCAACCGACGCTCCGCCGCCAGCTTCTTCCTGCCTCTGGATCGAATCGTGCGGGCCCTGGAGCAGATCCAGGCGGACGAACCCGTCCCACGCGGCACCATGCAGGCGATCTTCCTCCGCAAGCCCTACGACCAGCTGTCTCGGCTGGGTCTGACCCCCGAGGCGGAGTCCTCCTCCCGGGAGCACTTCCCGGAAGGGACGGGCCTGTTGGTGGTGGACTCCATCCTTCCCCAAGGCCCGGCTGAAGGTGTTCTGCGCCCCGGAGACATCCTGCTCACGGTGAACGACGCCTTCATCGACGGCTTCGTCCCCCTGGAAGATGCTCTCGACCGGGCTGTCGGAGGTGTGCTGTCCCTGGTGGTGCAGCGCGGAGGCGAGGAGCTGAGCCTGACGGTACCCGTGGTGGACCTGCACGCCCTGACCCCCTCGGAGTTCCTGGAGTTCGGTGGCGGCGTGATCCACCCCCTCAGCATTCACCAGGCCGCCATGGGGGTCGTTCCGGTCTCCGGGGTGGTCGTCGCCAGCAGCGGCTATGCCCTGAGGCGAGCACACATTCCTCCCTCCGCCGTGATCGACAGCATCGACGGGGAGCCCGTCACGGACCTTGCGCAGCTCGAGACCCTGCTCGAAGCGCAGCCCCACGGAGCCCGAGTCCGCGTGCTCTGGCACAGCCTCTTCGATGCCCGGGCCCAGAATCTCTCTGTCCTGACCGTGGATCGGCTGTGGTGGCCGATGCGCCGGTGCACACGTGTCGATGACGGCAGCTGGCCCTGCGAAGACAGCGCCGCTCCACCAGAGGCGGTCGCCCTCGAGGGAAGCAGCGCCACGATCTCCACCGAGGGCCCCCGGGCGGTGCGACGCCTGGTCCCGTCCATGGTGTTGGTGGACTTCGACGTGCCCTACCCGGTCCAGGGCAGCAGCGGAACCAGCTTCCAGGGTCATGGCCTGGTCGTGGACGTGGAGCAGGGGCTGGTCATCGCCGACCGCGACACCATTCCGCACCGGGCCGGCGATGTGCAGTTGACCTTCGCGGGCTCGGTCCGGGTTCCCGCTCGGGTCGTCTACGTGCACCCCATCCACAACCTGGCCGTGCTCCAGTACGACCCCGTCCTGATCGGCGACACCCCCGTCCGCGCCGCAGAGCTCTGGCCGGGTCCCGTCGATCGGGACAAGGATCTGTGGCAGATCGGTCTGAGCGGCGCCGGAGAGCCGGTCTTTCAGGAGGTGACGATCACCCGGGTCGATCCCGCCGAGCTTCCCTATCCACGGGTCCCGACCCTTCGCGAGACCAACGTCGGCCTGTACCGCCTGGACGACTACGTGGGGACCGTCGGAGGCGTTCTTGCCGACCGCAAGGGTCGCGTCGTCGCCCTGTGGGCGTCCTTCCCCTACGCCGACGGAAAGTCGACCAAGCGCAAGTGGCGGGGACTGCCCAGCCAGATCGTGGTGGACACGCTGCGCTACCTGGAGACCGGCACACCCCTCCGCGACCTGGGCGCCGAGCTACACCGCGTCCCGCTGGCCGATGCACGGGAACGCGGCCTGGGCGTGGAGCGTGCCGAGATGCTCGAGGCCCACGACCCCATCGGCAAGCAGCTGCTGGTGGTTCGCCGAACGGCTGCGGGCACCCCGGCGGCGTCCGCTCTGCTGGGTGGTGACCTGATCCTGGCGATCGACGGGCGGACCGTGACCCACTTCGACGAGGTCGAGGCGGCTGCCCAGGCCGAGAGCGTCACCGTGCTGGTGCTCCGCAACGGCGAAGAGCTCGAGGTCGAGGTCGCCACCGTTCCCCTGGACGGCGTGGGGGTGACCCGTTTCGCGGTCTGGGGTGGCGCGGTGCTGCACGATCCTCACTACGAGGTCGCCTATCAGCGGGGCCTGGAGCCCGAGGGCGTGTACATCACCTGGTACTTCGGCGGCTCGCCGAACCCCCGGTACAAGGTCTTCGCCTCCACCCGCATCGTGGCGGTGGACGGTGAGCCGGTGGCCGACCTGGACGCCTTCCTGGCGGCGGTCGAGGGACGTCCCAACGGCTCGGTGGTGCGGCTGACGATGCGTGACCTGGACGAGCGCGAGTCCGTCCGAACCCTCAAGCTGGATCTCGCCTACTGGCCCACGCGCGTCTTCACCATCGACGAGGACGGCTGGGCCATCGAGGAGTGACCCCTCGCTACTGCTGAACCTGGGCCTGGGACTTGTCCTCGCCACCCAGCTCGTCCACCAGCCACTCCGAGACGTAGGCGCTCTGGGACCTCACGACGTTGGAGAAGCCCATCGTGACCGCGCCGATGGCGATGCTGATCACGCTGATCACCAGCATGTACTCCACCGTGGACTGTCCTCTCCGTCGTCTCATGCACAGGAAGTATAGCCGCCGGTCAGACCCACCGAGGCGACTTCACCAGACGGGTTGAAGCTCGTACTCCACGTGCTCGGAGAGCTCATCCACCAGGAGGTGGGGACTCACCAACCGACCCTCGACCGTCAGCCGCCAGGGGCTGGGGGGAAGGCCGTGCTCTCGGCACAGCGCGTAGTTCAGCGACGAGACCTGCAGGGTGTTGGCGACGGTGACCGACCGGAGATCCCGCCCGACCTTGATCTGCAGGGTCAGTGCCCGCGTGGGAACCCCATAGAGGAAGAGCACCTCCCCTGGAGGAAAGGAATCCAGGGTGAGGGTTCCCGAGAGCGGCCCGGTTCGGTTGCCGATCCTCCAGGCGTGGGTGGAGCGGCCGTCCAGGCCCTGTGGCTGCGGCACGGCGGTGCCGATGATGGTGCTCACCGCCTCCGCCAGGCTCATTCGAGCGGTCAACTCCAGGGTCACCCTTCGGCCTCCCTCGCCCAGCTGGATCGAGGTGGTCCGGGGCGCTCCGCCAGGACCAGGTGGGACGGGATCCGGAGGTCGAAGCGCCGTGTCGGGCGCCGATCCTTCGACGGTCTCCGCTCCCGCTCCCTCCTGGGGCGGCTCTTCCCACACCGGTTCCGCGTCGACCACCTGAGCTTCGTGGGGAGCCACTTCCTCAACGGGCTCGGGGTCCGAGTCCTGAACGCGCTGCTGGCCGAGCTCCGCGGCCAGCTGCTTCAGCCGGGGACCGTGCACCATCGTGTCACCCAGGGCGGACTGCACATTCAGCAGGACCTCACCCCCGCCGCAGCGATAGTCCGGCCGGATCCGAAGGCAGCCGTAGAGCACATCAGCGGCCTTGTCCGGCAGCACATCCAGGCGGCGCCGGATGTCGTGGTCACCGATCGCGTCCTGGGACCACTCGCCGAAGAAGGGCTCGCCCGTCATGACCTCAAAGGCCACCAGCGCCATCCCGAAGAGATCCGTCGGCAGCGCTTCCGGCTCCCCCGAGAGCCGCTCGGGAGGCGTATAGCGCAGCAGCTCCACCCGCATCTGGTCGAGCATGCCCGCATGCGGCAGCCCGTAGCCCATGATCAGGGCGTCACCCTGCGCGCTCAGAAAGACCCGCCAGGGGGACACGGCCCCGTGCCGGAAGATGCCGTGACGGGCGCCCGCGTTCGCCGCCGCCACGAGCACACGAACACCATCGCCCAAGAGCTCCAGACCTGCACGAACCCCCGCAGGCTGACCACGATGGCGCATCAGCTCCACGAACTCGGCCGCCGACCAGCAGGGGCCGGTATCGAAGACCAGCATCCCGGGGCCGGCCAGGGTGAAGGGCACCAGGCCTCGAATTCGTGAGTTTCCGTGCAGGCGCGCCGCCTTCTCGCACGCCCGAGCGAGACGCCCGTCCTCTCGGAGATCTTCCTTGTAGGCGAGCAGGGTGTGCAGACTGCCATCGCTGGCCAGCACCTCGAGAAGCTCCTCGCCAGGCCCGGGATAGCGGCGCCCGGTGGACTCCATGTCCTGAACGTCCATGCCCATTCAGGCAAGCTCGAAGGTGGCGCGGCGGGCAAAGTCCTCCCAGCCGGTGCACCGAACCTTCAGACCGATGCGGTCGCCCGCGGTGAACTCCTCGATCTCCACCACCTGGTCCGAGGGGTACTTCACCTCCACCAGCACCTCGCCGACCTTTCCGATGAGGTTCTTGCCCGAACCGTCCCGGCATTCCTCGACTCCCTGGACCTCCAGGCTCAGCACGCGCGGATCCGCCAGAGACGCCAGGATGGCCTCTCGCTCACGGCGGAGCAGCATGCGGTCAGCCAGCTGTTGCAGCGGGTCGGTCGCACCCGAGAGGGGCGGCTGAGACGATTCCTCGCTCGGATCGTCCGCTGTGGCCGGCACTTCGACGGAGTGCTTGTCCACGAAGGCAGGAGAGCCGAGCAACAGCCCGGGCTCGCTGACCGCCTCCGCACCCAGGCCCTCCGCCACGCGATCGGCCACCTCGCAGACCTGGAGGAGCATCCGCTCGAAGGCGTCCAGCCTGGTCACGATGCTGCGAGCCTCACGCCAGGCCAGGCCCTGGGTCAGCCCACCTCGGGCGGTGCAGAGAGTCTGCAGAGGTTCAAGCAGAGGGCCGTGCCGCATGAGCTCCCCGATCCGGTCCTCTTCTCCGCGGTCGCCCTTGATCACAAAGGCCTTGTCGATCGTGGCATCACCGACCTGGATGTCCTGGGCTCCAAAGAACTTGCCCACTGCGCTGAAGGCGCCCTCCGAGCTCACGCCAAGCCCGCCGGGAGCCCCCGACGGGAGGGAGGCGCTGACACGGGTGTACACCTGCCGGTGCTTGCCACTGCCGTAGACCACCTTGCCGATCTCCACCCAGTGCCCGCGGTAGGTCCCCGACATGGAGGGAACCGAGAAGCTCCCTCCGCCCGAGCACTCCAGTCCAAGGGAGTCCGCCGCTGCGAACCACTGCGCCCGCTGCTGCTTCCCTATCCTGGCGCCAAAGATGATGGCGATGACGAAGATGGCCCCAATGGCCAGGGAGAAGACCAGTTCCATCGACTATTGCTGGACCTGAGCCTGGGACTTGTCCTCGCCGCTGAGTTCGTCCACCAGCCACTCCGACACGTAGGCGCTCTGGGACCGCACGACGTTGGAAAAGCCCATGGTGACCGCGCCGATGGCGATACTGATCACGCTGATCACCAGCATGTACTCGACCGTGGACTGAGCCTTTCTTCGTCGCATTCGTGCGAAGTATAGCCCCCGGTTAGTACCCGACGCGGAAGGGATCCGACATGGCCACACTGAGCACAATCGCCAACATCGCCCAGCACAAGGGCTCCACCGTCACCCTGCACGGCTGGATCTACAACAGCACCCGCCGGGGCAAGCTCCTCTTCATCCAGGTGCGGGACGGGACGGGCTTCATCCAGGCCGTGATGCGCAAGCAGAACGTCTCCGAAGAGACCTTCGAGGACTTCAAGCGGGCGGGACAGGAGTCCTCCGTCACCCTCACCGGCGAGGTGAAGGAGGATGCGCGCTCGAAGAACGGCTTCGAGCTCTTGGTCAGCGAGGGTGCGGTCGTCCAGGCGGCCGAGGGCTACCCGATCACCCCGAAGGAGCACGGCCCCGCCTTCCTGCACGACCACCGGCACCTGTGGCTGCGCAGCCAGAAGCAGTTCGCCATCATGAAGATCCGGCACCTCTGCGTGAAGGCCATCCGGGACTTCTTCGACAGCCGTGGCTTCACGCTGATCGACAGCCCGATGTTCACGCCCAACGCCTGTGAAGGAACCTCCACCCTCTTCGAGACGGAGTACTTCGGCCAGACCGCCTACCTGACCCAGTCCGGCCAGCTCTACCAGGAGGCCGCCGCCATGGCCTTCGGCAAGAGCTACTGCTTCGGGCCGACCTTTCGGGCAGAGAAGAGCAGCACCCGACGCCACCTCACCGAGTTCTGGATGGTGGAACCCGAGGTGACCTTCGCAGAGCTGGAGGACATCATGGAGCTGGCCGAGGACTTTCTGGTCGAAGTCGTCGGCACCGTGGTGCGTGACGGGCGCCAGTACCTGGAGATCCTGGGCCGCGACATCACCGCGCTGGAGAAGGTGCAGAAGCCCTTCCCCCGGCTCAGCTACGACGAGGCCTGCGAGGCCCTGGCCAAGCTGGAGGTGCCGGTCGAGCCCGAGGACGACTTCGGGAGTCCACACGAAACCGCTCTGACCCAGCAGTTCGACCGACCCGTGCTGGTCCACCGCTACCCCACCGCCATCAAGGCCTTCTACATGCGCGAGGACCCCAGCGACCCCAAGCGTGCGCTGGGTGTCGATGTGCTGGCGCCCGAGGGCTATGGCGAGATCATCGGCGGGGGCGAGCGCGAGACCAGCCTGGAGGTCCTCCTGCGGAAGATCGAGGAGCACAAGCTGCCCGAAGAGGCCTTCTCCTGGTACCTGGATCTGCGCCGCTACGGCAGCGTTCCGCACGGAGGGTTTGGCCTGGGCCTGGAGCGCCTTGTCTGTTGGGTCTCGGGCATTCCGCACATTCGTGAGACCATTCCCTTTCCGAGGATGATCGATCGACTGACGCCCTGACAACCCAAGGAGGCTGCGAACCCGCCCCCGTGGCGCGCATGCTGTAATTATGCTCTTCGCCGGGCTGGCCCTTGCGCTGCTCTTGGCAGCCACCGTGGCTTCATGGCGCGGCAAGCGCCGATGCCTGGAGGTACGCAGCCACCGCGGCGCGCGTCGCTTGCTCATCCGGACCTACCGCCCGAAGCACCGCTGGGACGTCGCCTCGGTCGCGGTCAGCCTGGAGTTGGGCCGGGATCTTCCCGACGGTACCGAAGTGCGAGACATCGCTGGGCTGCCTCGTGTCCGAGTCGAAAGGGGACTGCTCCGCATCGAGGCGGCGGAGGACCGGCTTCGACTGTATCCGCGATGGCTGGCCCGCTGGCGTCTGGAAGGCAGCGGCCTCCGAGGACGCTGGCTGACCCTTGCTGCGGATGTACCGGTCTCTGAGTCCACCCGCCTGGTACGGGATCTGGAAGCCCTGGCGGACGCCCTCGAGGAAGCCGCAGCCGGAGACTGGCTCCAGCAGGCTCGAGTGTTGGGGCTCCAATGGGACGGGAGCGCGATGCACGGTACGGTCGAGGGACTGCGGGTTCGCATCGCCCGAGAGGGGCACTACACCGACATTCGCGTCGTGGTGCCGCCGGGGCTCAGCGCCGTCTCCGGCCGCGGACGAACCGGAAACCCCGTCCAGGACATGTTCATTCGAGCCAACCAGGCGCTCTCTCCAAGCACCACACCCGCACTTCTGGCCGTACTGCACGCGCACCCAGCGAGCTCCATCCACGCCGGAGAGCTGCGAATGCGGCTCCCGGGTCCTCTGGAGGACTTGATGCCCAAGCTCCAGGCGGCGCTGAACCTCGCTCACGCCCTGCACCTGGAGCTGTCGCACAGCGAAGCCTGCTGAAGCCACGGCTCAGGGCAGTTCCCATCGAAACGGTAGACTGTCGTCGTGAGTTGGCTTCCGCTGCTGCTGGTGATCGCTGCGTCCTGGCCACAGAAGGTGCGCGCCGTGGAGAAACACGGACAAGGGCTGCAAGAGCACAGTTCCCAGTTGGAGATCCTCTGCACCGAGGCCCGGACACAAGGCCGACCGCACGCGCTGGCGGCTCTACGGTCCGAGGCTGAAGCACTGCGCCGCACCGTGGATCGACTAGATGCCAGCGTGCGGGCGCTGTCGAAACCGTAGGATCCAGCGCGCGTGCAGCTCGGGCCCTTCCAACTCGAATCCATCATCGGGACAGGTGCCAACGGCAACGTCTGGCTGGGGCATCACGTGAGCACCGACATGAAGGTCGCCGTCAAGGTGCTCAAGGCGGAGTTGGCGATGAACGAACGCTCTTCCGATGCCTTTCGGCGAGAGGTGCATGCGGTCGCAGCGCTCAGCCACCCACACATCATCACCATCTTTGACACCGGCGAGATTCCGCTCAGCCTGCAGGCCGAGAGCGATGGAAAGCTAGCTGCCGGCAGCCCCTACCTGGTCATGGAGTGGGCCAGCGGTGGCACGCTCAACCAGCAGGAGCGGCCCCAGACCTGGCCCGAGCTTCGGACCCTGCTGTTGACCCTGCTGGAGGCCCTCGGGCACGCTCACGCCAATGGGGTGGTGCACCGCGACCTGAAGCCCGCCAACATCCTCTTCTGCACCGACGAGGACCTGCGCCCCGGCATCAAGCTGGCCGACTTCGGGCTCGCAATGATCGCGGAGCCGGAGGTCGAGGTGCGGAGGTTGCTGGGAACCCCCCACTACATGGCGCCCGAACAGTGGCGCTCCGCCGTCCGCGACCAGGGTCCATGGACGGACATGTACGCCCTGGGCTGTCTGGCATTCCGCGTCATGGTCGGTCACGGGCCCTTCCAGGCCTCCACGATCAAGCAGATGCGCTCCCGTCACCTGCGCTCGCCGATTCCGGAGCTGGAGACCCCTTTTGCAACACCCCCGGGCTTTTCGTCGTGGATGAAGAAGCTCCTGGCCAAGGACCACCACCACCGCTTCCAGCTGACAGCGGATGCCGTCCGGGCGCTGCTCGCAGTGGACGACATTCCCGTCACGGAGCTCGGGCCACCGAGGCTCACACGGCGGGACAGCCCGGAGATTGTGGGCGCCGGGCTGGGCCTGTACGGGCTCCGAAGCATTCCCTTGGTGGACCGAGACGAACTTCGGGAGCTGCTGTGGAAGCAGCTGAAGGCAGCCCAGAGCGAGGTCCGCGTGGTGGTGCTGGAAGGCCCACCCGGCACCGGGAAGAGCCGGCTGGCCGACTGGATCGCCAAGGCGGCCTACGAACAGGGCATGGCCACAGCACAGCTGAAGGCCACCCACGGCGTCGAGGCGGCTACCCGCGACGGTCTGGGCCCGATGATCCGTCGCGAGATGCGCGCCCTGGGACTTGGGGACGACGAGGTGGGGCTGAGGGACCGCGCGATGGTCTGGTTGTCCGGACTGGGCGACATGCCACCCTACGAGGTGGAGGCCCTGGTCGGTATCGCCAGCGAAGGACTCTACGGCGGAGTTCGTTTCCGGAGCCCTCGCGATCGCTACGCGACGGTGACACGCATCGTCGAACGCCTCACGCTTCGAGGCCCCGTGGTGATCTGGCTGGACGACGTTCACTACGGCGCGGACACCCTGGCTTGGGTTGGACACCTGCTGGAACGGGCCGCGGGGCTCCCGGTGTTGGTGGTCATGACCTACGTTCCGGGCGAAGGAAGGGAGAGCGTTCAACAACAGCTCCGCGATCTCCTGGCGAGCTTCCCGGAACACTCCACGACGGCCCTCGTGGAGGCACTGATCCCCGAAGACCGCATCGAACTGGTGCAGAGCCTGCTGGGTGTGGAGGATGAGCTCGCCAGGGAGGTTGCACGGCTGACGCAGGGGAACCCCCTCTTCGCCACGCAGCTGATCGGGGACTGGGTGTGGCGGGACCTGCTCGAAGCCAGCGACACGGGCTTCCAGTTCCGCGAAGACATCGACACACAGCTTCCCGAGGATCTGGAGCAGGTCTGGGAGACTCGTCTGAACAACTTCCTGGCCCTGCGCCCCGAGGACGACCGGCGAGCCCTGGAGATCGCAGCGGTTCTGGGTCACGAGGTGCATCCAGAGGAGTGGGGTGCGGCCTCCGAGCGGGCCTGGGCCATCCCCACCCCGGGCCTCGTCGACGAGCTCATCCGCATGCGCCTTGCACGAACCGGTGAGCGGGGCCCCTACGAGGGCTGGCGCTTCGTTCACACCATGCTTCGCACGGCACTCATCCAGAGCGCCCGCACGGGTGGGCGACTGGCCATGCACAACCGCGTGTGCTCCGAGACACTCCAACATCGTGGTCGCCCCGCTGACGCAGCGCGCATCGCACGGATGACCGCCGAAGGGGGCCGGCTGACCAGCAGCCTGGCCTGGCTGCTCAGGGCTTTCGATCATGCTCTCGGGGTGGGGGACCTGCAACAGGCAGCCAGCGTCCTCCAACGCCACCAGGCAGCCATTCGGAGACTGGAGCTTCGCGACCAGGACTGGCGGCGTATCGATGGCTGGATAGCGCAGGCCAGTCTGGCCTGGTTGTGCGGCGAAGACGTGCTGAGGTACGCCGACCGTGCGGAGGCCGCCTCACGCGAGCAGGGCCTGATGAGCCGCCTCTGTCGCGCGCTCCACCTGCAGGCTCGCGTCGCCCTTGAGGCCGGGGAGACCGAGAAGGCACAGTCCCTCCTGGCGGAGGCAGAGACCCTGGCCCGCGACACCAACGCCACCGGACACTTGGCCGAGATCCTTCGAGACCGGGCCGATCTGGCCATCCGACAGGACGACGAGGAGGGCGCCCTCGAGTTGCTTCGGGATGCTCGTCGGCACTTCGTCGAGGCCGACCAGCTCGCGGGCGCGGCCACCTGCAGCCGTGCCCAGAGCCGACTCCTGGCCGAGGAGGGGCGACTGGGCGAGGCGCGTGGCCTGCTGCTCTACGCCATCGAACAGGTGGAGGTCGGCGGAGACCTGCGCACCAGCGCCGACCTGAACGCCGAGGCCGGAGACCTGGCCGAGCGGAACAACAACCCGGACGAGGCGCTTCGGCACTTCGGCCTGGCCCTGGAGCAGCTCCGAGTGGTCGCAACGGATCCCCGCCGTATCGCGGACATCGAAGCTCGCGTCAGCAGTCTGAGCGAGTCTCTGGAGGAGAGCACCTAGTTGTTGTTGCTGAAGATGACGAAGCCGGTCAGACCGCCCACGACCAGGCCGCTTCCACTGCCGACGGCGGCCATGAGCACCCTGCGCCGGCGCAACTCGTGGGTGTAGCCATCGACGTAGCCCCGGGAGAACTCGTGCTCGTCTTCGGGCAGATCCTGGTAGGGAGGCTCGGGATCGAGCAGCCAGGCGGCCGCTGGTGAAGCCGTGCCCGCAACGACACCGCTCAAGCAGCCGAGGCCCGGACTGAAGGCGCAGGGAATCGCCGTCATGGATGCCGTGCAGCACAGTCCACCGGCGAAGGCGAGCAGTGGGTCCCTCCCGTCATGGGCGGCGGCGGAGCCGGCCAGGTAGCCTTCGTTGTAGCTACGACCGCTGGGAACAGGCGAGATCTCCAGCTCCGCCGACTCGGGTGGAGCGGGCTCCGACACGATCACCGTGTCGAGGATCACCGGCGTGTCGTCCTCGAGCAACACTCCCTCGGTGGCTTCGGGGTCTGGAGAGCTCAACAGGTCAAAGGCCGTGGAGAGGTCTTCCTCAGGATCGGCGCTGTCTTCGGGGTCTCCTTCTCCCGAGGACACCACGACGGTGTCGACCACACCGAGCACAGGCTCGTCCTCGGTCGCAAGGGAGTCCTCGTCGACCTCGTCATCCTCCAGGAGAGGGGCGTCCTCGCTGTGCGGCTCGGTCTCTGGGGGGGGCACGTCCTCTGGACGCACCTCGTCGAGGACCTCCTCGCCGGCCTCCTTCACAAGGCCTCCGGCGCTCACGATGGCGTCCTTGACCCCGGTCTCTTCGGGCTCCGGCTCGACCAGAATGACCGTGCTGACCTCGTGCTTGAGGACCACGACGCTACGGCCGTCGCTGTCTCGTTCGATGAGAACGCGGTCCCCCTCATAGCCCACGATCGTGCCGCGGATCTGCTGTCCCTGCGGGTTCACCAGGACCACCTTCTGGCCCTCGACCGCCTCCCACGTCTCGTCAGGCACACCCGCCAGGGCGAGCGATAGCAACAACATCAGCATCTAGAAGACATTCCCGTTCTGCAAGAACATCCAGGTTGCCCAACCACTGAAGAGCAACCCAAAGCCCACGGTACCCCCTATCACGGCCCCTCCGAGCGCTGCTTGGGTGGACCGCTCGTACCAGACCGACACCATGCCCTCGTGGTAGCCCACCTCGTAGGGATCCGAAAGTTCGACGGAGGGGTACTCCTGGGTCTTGTAGTACCAGTAGGGAGTAGCCATCACCGGACCGGCACAGACCGGCCCCACAAAACAGCAGCCCGCTCCACCTGCCATCCCACACGCGGCACCCACCATGGCGGGATCCCGGACAGAGAGTTGCTCCCCCGCAAGAGCACCAGCGGCCCAGCCCTCCTGGTAGTCCTCGGTGCTTCGAAGCACCTCGAGGTCGGGGAGCACCTCGACGTCGTCGACACCTGCCAGCGCAAGGGCGACCCACAAGATGTACATTCTCCGCTGCTCCGGCCGCCCTCTTGTTGGTAGCTTAGCGCGCAATCGGCCACCCCGGCAGGACTAGACAGGTGATGCTGAACCGTCGACTCGAGAAGCTCCGAGAATCCACCGCTGGCCGCAGCGCGCGAATCGGTCTGGTGTCGATGTACGACGTGGAGAACAACGCCGTCCGCATCCTGGCCGCAGGCCTGCGCCAGGGGGGGCACCACGTCACCGAGATCTACTTCAAGGACTGGATCAGCAACCACCTGATGCCGGCCACCGAGTTGGAGCTGGAGAACCTGCTCCTCTGCATCGAGCGCGCGAAGCTGGACCTGGTCTGCGTGAGCATCCGGGCCAGCGCCTACTACATGAGTGCGCGCGTCCTGACCCAACTCATCCGCGAGCATCTGGACCTGCCCGTCCTCTGGGGTGGCATGCACCCGACGCTCGTGCCCGACGAGTGCATCGCTGATGCGGACATGGTCCTCAAGGGAGAAGGCGAACACGCCCTGGTAGACCTGGCGGACCGGCTCCGCGACAACCAGGACATCGTGGACACCCAGAACGTCTGGCTCCAGCTGGCCGACGGAACGCATCGCGAGAACCCCCTGCGCCCCCTGGTCATGGACCTCGATGAGTTGCCGTACCGGGACTACACCAACCACGACCACAAGTGGATGATCTACGGGAAGGAGCTCGTGCAGGGGGATCCCATGCGCGGCGATCCCGTCTTCCAGATGATGGGAAGCCGCGGCTGCATCTACAAGTGCAGCTACTGCTACAACAGCACCTACAAGGCCGACGTCTACCCTGGCCAGAAGTGGTTCCGAGTGCGTTCGCCCAGCTCCATGATCGACGAGATCAAGCAGGCGCGCACACACTGGGACTTCAAGCGCATCCGTTTCGACGACGAGGTCTTCAACTTCCAGAAGGACTGGCTACGCGAGTTCTGCGATCTCTACCCACGCGAGGTCGGCCTGCCCTTCGAGATCTTCATCGAGCCCAAGCTGGTCAGCGAGGAGCGCATGACCATGCTCCGCGATGCGGGATTGAAGAACGTCTACATGGGCATCCAGTCCAGCGAGCGCGTCACGGGACATCTCTACGACCGACGGGTCAAGAACAAGACCGTCGAAGAGATCGCTCAGCTGTACCACCGCCTGGGAATCAAGGGACACTTCCAGCTCATCTTCGATGACCCGGTCAGCACCGAAGGCGACAAGGAAGCCCTCTTCGACATGGTGAGCAGCTTCCCGCATCCCTTCGACCTCTACCTCTTTTCCATGACGATCTTCCCGGGCAGCGAGCTGGTCAACAAGCTCCTCGCCAGCGGCATGATCTCCAAGTACGAGATCGAGGGCGTAAGCACCCGGGTCTTCTACCAGCACCGGGTGAACCTGCGCTATCCGCGCCCGGTCGAGGACACCTTCTGGATCGCGCTCATCCAGATGCTCAGCAAGGACTTCGTGCCCCGCCCAATGCTCCAGGTCATGAGCCGCAGTCGCTTCCTGAAGAAACATCCCTGGCCCGTCATCCAGATGGCCAACGCATCCAACTTCGTCAAGATGGGCAAGACCTGCGCGAAGATGGCCATTAGCGGCGAGATGACTGAAACCATGTGGCGTCGCTGGGCCAACCTGGACACCGTCATCACCACCTGAGGTGGCGTGGCAGGGCCCTCGTCCGGGCCGTCGGCTGCCCAATGTGATAAACCAGCGCGGCCGCGCCTCTTTGGAGCTGTGATGAACCTTCGCAACGCCCTCCTCGTCAGCTTGACGCTCGCACTCGCGGGTTGTCCCACACCCCCACCCAGCACGGGTGGCGATCAGCCCGGACAGCCCGGCGATCAGCCGGGAGAACCCGGACAGCCCGGTGAACCACCACCGGGAGAGCCCGGACAGCCCGGTGAACCACCGCCCGGTGAGCCCGGTGAGCCCGGACAGCCCGGTGAGCCGCCCCCCGAGGATGCGGGTGACGGTCCAAAGGACTTCGCTCCAAACCCGGAAGACCTTCCCAGTTTCGCCGACCTGATCGGTGAAGGCGAGTCGGTCACCATCACCATCACGATCGAGGGCACCACCTCGGGCCAGATCGACTTCCACACCCTGCTGGAGAAGGACGGCCACACCCAGCCTGGGGTGCTGCACATCGAGCGCTTCTCCAACTCCTCCACCGTGTCGGTGGAAGCCCCGGCCAACTACGGGGAATCGGTCTACGTCGCCGTCCACGGCTTCAAGAGCGATGGCCACCTCAACCCCGAGGTGGGTGAGGTCGCCGTCGGAGGCGCGGAGGAGCCCCTCACCATCGGCTCCACGGACATCGAACTGACCATCGCCATTGGCAGCTCGCCCACGTGGCTGGACAACACCCGACCCGAAGGGAAGGAGGCACCCCCGGAGGGCGAAGGTGTAGAGCTGCCTCCGCCGCCTACCGAGGATCCCTGAGCCGCTGCTCCGCCCGGTGTGAAGCCAGGATCTCGCTGGGTTCCTGACCCTCGGGAACAAAGACCAGCGAGTAGCCGTTGACGCAGTGCCGCGTTCCCGTCGGCGTCTGGGGAGCGTCCTGGAAGATGTGCCCAAGATGCCCATCGCACTGGGCGCAGCGCATCTCCGTGCGTACCCGGCCGTGGCTGGTGTCGTGGTAGGTGGTCACGGCCCCCTCCTCGATCTCCTGGAAGAAGGAGGGCCAACCACAGCCGCTGTGGAACTTGTGCTCGCCGCCGTAGAGCTTGTTCCCGCAACCCGCACAGTGGTAGGCGCCCGAGCTTTCGTTGTCCAGGTAGCGGCCGGCACCAGGGCGCTCCGTAGCCGACTCGCGGAGGATCGCGTACTCCGTCGCCGTCAGCAGCTCGCGCCAGTCAGCGGGGTCCATGGTCGCGGGATCCACTGTGGGGTCCAGAGCGGGATCAGTCATCTCGAAGCTCCTCTCGGAAGCTCCGTAGCACGTCGGCAAGGGGACCTTCGGGCGCAGGACGATCCCCAGTGATGCCGAGCTTGGAGGCCAGCAGCAGGCGTCCGCTGCGCGGCTCCGCGTGGTAGCGCTGCGCCGATGCAGCGATCCCAGTTCAGCTCCCCCTCCGACAAGGCCGACGCGGGACAGGCGTCAGCGCAGGGGGCCGGACATCCCACACAGGGGCCAGGGTCGGTGCAGGGGCCAGTCAGCTGGAGCGGCTCGGTGGTCAAGCACACCGCGCGCAGGGCGAGCCAGGGGCCGAAGTCCGGGTGCATGACGAGCCAGAGCCGCCCACGGACACCCAACCCGGCCCTCAGTGCCAGGTCCTGCATGGGAACGCCAGGGTCTGAGGCGTAGAGCCAGCGCCTGTTCACCGGCGCGGGATCGGCCTCTTCGATGACGCGCTGCACGTGGGCTTCGAGGGGGTGTTCCTGACCGGTCAGGCGGCGGGGGTCTTCGCGCAGTGCGGCCTCGAAGTCCTCCCAGAGGGCCCTCCCTCCACTGCCCACCACCACAACGCAGCAACATCCCGGAAGGAGCTCTTGCGCCCTTTCGTCGGCCTCCGCCACACCGTGCGCGTTCAGCCCTCGCAAGGCCAAGCGCTCCAGAACCGGATAGATGCTGCTCATGTTCGCCTTCCTCATCATTGCGTGTTCCACCGACCCCGCACCCGCCGTAGCAGAACCCACAGCGGTCGCTCCCGAGGAGACGCCTGCCTTCACCTGGTACGGAGAGGAGCCTCCGACGGAGGTGCTGGAATCCACGATCTCCGTGGAGGATCTGCTGAAGGACCCGGCCGGCTACCAGGACGAGACGGTGCTGGTGGCGGGTCGCGTGACCGAGGTCTGCCAGAAGAAAGGCTGCTGGATGGTCATCGCACACGATGACCTGACGATGCGGGTCATGATGAAGGACCACGCCTTCTCCGTGGACATGAACGGCGCCGGCAACGACTGCATGGTCCATGGCACCGTCATCACGAAGCCGGTGGACCCGGAGTTCGTGGAGCACCTGGCCAGCGAGTCTGTGAACGTCGACAAGATGCCCGAGGCCGGAAAGGAAGCCGGAACAGTCCTGTACCAACTGGAGGCAACCGGCGTACGCATGTAGACCGGAGGCCCGAGAAACCGAGGTCGTGGATAATGGCTGCTGAACGCATCGTGCGGTGATGGCCCTGTGAGCGAAGAGACCCGAACCGCCACCCTGAGCCTGCAGGGCATCGACGACGACGAACCGCTGGGGCTGGTGATCGCCTACCACCAGGACCCACGCTACGAGGGAAGCGCGCGTCTGCTTCCCGCCGGAGAGACCCTCGTGCTGGGTCGGAGCTGCACCAGCTTCGCGCCGAGCGCCTGGAGAGACTCTCGGCTCTCCCGAAAGCACGTGACGGTCGCCCGACTGGGGCGCGAGCTCACCTTCCGGGATCAAGACAGCCGCAACGGAACCTTCGTCAACGGCCAGCGCGTCGATCGGGGAGCCCTCCGGATCGGGGACGTCATCAGCATCGGGCGCATCGTGCTCGTCGCCCAGCGCTTTCCCCCAAAGCCACACCGCCAGCTTCCGACGGAGATGGTGGGGGTCAGCAGCGCCCTCAGGGGTGCCCTGGATCTGATCGACAGGGTGGCTGCCCGCGATCTGCCCGTACTGATCATGGGGGAGAGCGGCACGGGAAAGGAGCTGATGGCTCGCGAGGTGCACGAACGATCCGAACGATCCGGCCGCTTCGTACCCGTGAACTGTGCGGGCGTGCCCGACACCCTGCTCCAGGATGAACTCTTCGGCCATGTGCGCGGCGCCTTCTCCGGCGCCGAGCAGTCCCGGCGGGGCCTGGTGGACGAGGCGCGCCGCGGGACGCTCTTCCTGGACGAGATCGGCGACGCCAGCGTGGGCCTGCAGGGAAGTCTGCTTCGGCTCCTGCAGGAGCGAGAGGTCCGCGCCGTCGGCAGCGACCGCACGACCACCGTGGACGTACGTTTCGTGGCAGCGACAAACGCCTTGCTCGCCAACGCCGTCCGCGCCGGTGACTTCCGAGAGGACCTGTACGCCCGTTTGAACCGCATCGTGGTGCGCATCCCCCCCCTGCGGGAGCGACGCGAGGACGTCATGCCCCTGGCACGGCACTTCGCAGCGGAGGCTGCGGGTCAAAGCCTGCACTTCGACTTCAACCTGTCCCAGGCCCTGATCCTGCACGACTGGCCCGGAAACGTCCGGAGCCTGCAGAGCGTCGTCGATCGCCTGGTCATCGAACAGGAAGGCGAAGAGCTCCTCACCGCGCCCATCTGGCTGTCGGACGAGTTCGCGAATCACGCTCGCCGCGGTGAACCCATGTCATCGCTCGACGAGACGGGCTCAACCCCCCATCGGGATCTGAGCGCCGAGGAACTGCGAAGCATCCTGAGCCGCCATGGGGGCAAGATCACCGCTGTCGCATCGGAGCTGGGAATCGGGCGCAACACGCTCTACCGATGGCTGAGGAAGCACGACATCGACCTGAAGACCTTTCGGGAAGAGTGAGCGTGGTCCTCCTCGGCGTGGCCCTGGCGGGTTGGGAGCCGGACACGGCGGAGAGCGTGGAGGCCTACAACGAGGTCGTCGATGCCCTGAACGCACCGGACCCTGTCCTGGCCGAAGCGCTGGCGCTGGCCCTTGTGGAGCACTCCCCGGACTGCGGAAGCTGCCGCATGCTGCTGGTGCGAAGCTTGAGCGACCAGGGCCGTCCGGAGGCGGCGCTCCTCGTGGGCCAGGAGTTGACCCGCGACTTTCCGGACCACGAAGCGGCCTGGTCCGAGTTGAGCGCCTGCGCCTACGCCGCAGAGAACTTCGAACTGGCCTCCGAGGCGGCCCAGGCCGCGGTTGCGCTGGACCTCTCCTCCACCGGGGCTCTGAGCGCCCTGGCCACGGCACAGATCCGTACAGGGGAGCTCCAGGCGCTGGACAAGACTCTGCGCAAGGCAGAGAAGGTGCAACCTCACGCCGACGTGGCCTGTCTCCGGGTTGGCCTGGAGCTCTCGCGGGAGCGTCCCGATGAGGCCCTCACCGCATGGGGAGACTGTCAGGAGAGCACCCAACTGGAGCTCGTGACCGAAGCCAGCGACTTGATTGCCCGGATGACCGAGAGCCCTGGAGCTTCGCCCGATGGCAGCAACAGAAGCTGGCAGGACGGCTACAACGAAGCGGCCACGCACTACAACGAGCAGCGCTTCGGAGCCTGCCTCGAGGCTCTGGGCCGGGTCACCCCCGACGACGACCACGTCGGCACCTTCTATGGCCTCCAACATCTCTGCGCGGTGGGCGCGAGGGACCTGGACCTGGCGAACGAAGCCCTGGTGCGCGGGACTGTGACCGCTCCCGCTCTCTACAATCACGCTCTGCTCGCCAGGGAAGTGGGCGAGCAGACCAGAGCCATCGAGCTGCTGGAGAGCCAGCAGCCACCACCACAGATCGCCGAGACCTGGTGGAGCACCCTGGTCCAGCTTCTCCTCGCCGACGAGCAACTGGACCGGGCCCTGGCCGTGGCCCCCAATGCGCCTCCAGACGCACGCTTCTTCGTCGGCGTCGAGCTGTCTGGGGCTGGCCGCACGACTGAAGCGAGAGAGCTGCTGGAGAGCACCTGTCCCGACCTCGAAGGCCGACGACAGGTAGAGTGCGTAGACGTGCTGGGCAAGTTGTGAAGATCAGCAGTATGGAGCTCTCGGAGCGCCTGAATGGCGTCCACAGCGGCCCTGTGGTCACGCTGACCGGTGTGGCCGGGCTCGAAGCAGCAGGCCCGGAACAGCTCAGCTTCTCCGCCGGCAAGCCGGCTGAGAGCCGGGCCGGCTGCCTGCTGGTGAACACCCCGGTCCGGGGTCGGAGCTGCATCGTCGTCGACGATCCCAGGGACTCCTTTGCCACGGTGTGCGCCGACTTCTTCCCGGAGCCCCGGCTCTCGGGAATCCACCCAAGTGCCGTGGTGAACGGAACCCTGGGGGCACGCTGCGCCCTGGGGGCCCAGGCCGTGATCGAGGCTGGTGCAGTGGTCGGGGACAACGTCCAGCTCCATGCCGGCGTCGTGGTCTGCTCCGGCGCGTCCATCGGCGATGACTGCGTGCTCTTTCCCAATGTCGTGGTGCACGCCCGAACGACTCTGGGTCGTCGCGTCCGAGTGGGGGCCGGCAGCGTGCTGGGAGGCGAGGGGTTCGGCTACCACCTGGGCCGGCTGCTTCCTCACGTCGGGGGTCTGCGCATCGAGGACGATGTCCACATCGGCTCCGCCTGCACCATCGACCGGGCCCAGGTGGACGAGACCGTCATCGGCGCCCGCAGTCGTCTGGACAACCTGGTTCACATCGCCCACAACGTGCTTGTCGGCGAAGAGGTCTACATGGCAGCCCAGGTCGGAATCGCCGGCAGCGCGCGCATCGGCGATCGCGTACAGATCGGGGGCCAGGCAGGCTTCGTGGACCACGTACAGGTGGGGGATGGCGCCCGCGTGGGCGCCAAGAGCGGCGTACCCCGGGACGTGGCAGCCGGAGAAACGGTGCTGGGCATCCCGGCGCTCCCCGTCAACACCACCCTACGCATCTGGGCAAAGCTGAAGGACCTTGTATAGGTCAGCGCGCTCTTTCGGCGATAGACCACCCTTATCGTGAAGATAGAAACCCTCCGCACCCTGGCCAATGCGAAGGCCCTGGACGACTTCATCGCCCAGCACCCCTACGCGGTGTTCCTGCCGGTGAGCATTCGACGAGGACGACTGCTCAGCCTCAACCCAAAGGGCCGGACCCTGTGGTTGGAGCCCAGCGACCGCAGCGATGTCCGCGTGCAGGCTCGCGCCGGAACCCCGGTGAGCGGAAAGCAGGGCCAGCGCTTCTCTCCCGACGGCCTGCTGATCGGCCGCACCTCCGAATGCGACATCGCCCTCGTGGACTACACGGTCTCCAAGCTCCATGCCCGCTTCCGCTACGGCTTCCACGAGAAGCCCCCCTGCATCGAGGACCTGGATTCGCGCAACGGGACCTTCCTGAACGATGAACGGATCAAGCCGAACAGCCCCACCGACCTGAGCCCTGGCGACACGGTGCGCTTCGGGCGTGTGGGCGTTCGGTTTCTCCCTGCGAGAGACTTCTACGAATGGCTCCGGGAGAAGCCGCTGCCCCAGTAGCGGCCGCGGCCTGGGCTAATCCTCTTCCAGGCCCTTGGTGATGTGGAACTCGACCCGCCGGTTCTTCTGGCGACCTTGCGGCGTCTTGTTCGTGTCGATGGGCCGGGTCTCTCCATGGCCCACGGTCTCCAGTCGGGTCGCATCGACACCGTCGGCGATCATGTACTCGAAGACCGCATCCGCCCGATCCTTGCTGAGCGTGAGGTTGGTCTCGTCGGTTCCGACGTTGTCCGTGTGGCCCTCGATGCGAACGTTGATCTGCGGGTAGTCGTTCATGACCTGGATGACGTCGTCCAGGACCGGGTAGCTGACCGGCCGGATGATGGCCTTGCCCGTCTCGAACTGGATCTGCTCGTCGATGACGATCTGCCGGTACTTGATCGTGACGCGCTGGGGCTTGACGTCCGGACAGCCGTCGCCGTCCATGTACTCATTGAAGTTCTCGGCATCCATCGGACAGCGGTCCTGCTTGTCCACCAGGCCATCGCCATCACGATCCGGGCAGCCCGTTGGGCCCGGCCCCGCTTCCCCGGGGCACATGTCGCTGACGTCCAGGATGCCGTCACCGTCAAAGTCCTTGATCGGACACCCGTCTGGCGCCACACCGGCCTCGTAGGGGCACAGATCGGCATCGTCCAGGAGGCCGTCCCCGTCGGCATCCTGCTCGGGACAACCATCCTTGGGGCCCGGGGTGTCGGGGCAGCTGTCCTCCGCGTCCGCCCAGCCGTCCTGATCGTTGTCGGCATCGGGGCAGCCGTCGGCATCTTCGAAGCCGTCGATGTCCTCCGGATCCATCGGGCAGTCGTCCCGATCGTCCACCACACCGTCTCGGTCGTTGTCGTTGTCGGGGCAGCCGTCACTGTCCATGAAGCCGTCCAGGTCCTCGGGCTCCTCCGGACAGTCGTCCACGTCATCCATGAGCCCGTCCCCGTCGGAGTCGGTGATCAGATCGGGGCAGCCGTCCTCGTCGGCGACACCGTCCAGATCCTCGGGCTCTTCGGGGCAGAGATCAAACTCGTCCTCGATGCCGTCCCCATCCATGTCCTTGGGCATGCACCTGGGTGCCTGGTCAACGGCAACCTGGGCGTTGGCCAGAGCAAGATCCAGGTGCTCTCGGGCGCGATGCGGGTCGCCCTGCCAGAACTCCAGGCGCGTGAACTCCAGGTGCGCCTCGGCCATGGCGAACTCCTCGGGAGTGCAGGTCTGCGCTTCCATGGACGCGGCCTCGGCGTAGAGGCGCTCCGCCTCCTTCATGTCCTTCTGCAGCGTGTTGATGTCGACGCAGGCGGCGAGCAGCCAGATCATTCCTCACCCTCAGCGTCCTCGAGCAGTGACTCGTCATCCTCGATCTGCTCGATCAAGTCGAAGCGCTCCTCGGCACCCTCATCCTGAGCGCCGTACTTGGACTGCTTCAGCGACTGCTCCGCCCAGTAGGACGCCTTCTTCGCCAGATCCTCGCTCGCGCCGTAGTCGCTGTGACCCCACTCCTCGTGCGCCTTCAGCCGATATTGTTCGGCCAGGGTGTACTCGTAGGGCGCCAGGTCGGCAGCCCCTGCCTCGGTGGCGTCGAAGTAGGGCTCCTCGATCTGTGCGAGGTGGACCGTGGCCTTCATCGCCGTACAGGCCAGCAGATTCAGCAGAAACACGCCGGTAATCATAATAGAGGCGCCCACGGGGCGGAGGATCCTCGCCGCTTGTCAGCGACTAATTGACCGGCTCGCTCTCTTCGATGCGCTCCAGGACAAGATCCGGCACGGGTTGTCCCACGATCTCCTCTCCGCGCAGGAAGAGGCAGTACGGAGCATCGTCACCCGGGCACGGTTCGCATTCGATGCCAGCACCACTCACCAGATCGCAGACCACCTGCTCCGGATCGTCGGCGCTGCTGTCGATGATCTCGCCCAGGTTGCGGGTGTCCGCATTGCCCCAGAGGCGCCCCTCACCAAAGCTCAGACCGTCCGCAGCGAAGCTGGCTTCGAGGTGGAAGTCGTGCACCGGAATGGCCCGGCCCTGGTAGAGCAGCTCGACGAGAACAGCATCCCCAGAAAAGAAGGGTGCCTCGGAGAAGTCGATCGCAGCGAAGTCCCAGGTAGGAACGGTCCACTGCTGACCCTCTGAGTCCAAGCGCTTCTTGCGCTGCCGGTACACCCCCTGGCCATCGACGAAGCCCTGGGCGCCCAGGAGAGTCATCTCCAGCGGTTCCTCAGTGATTTCACGGACACCGAGAAGGATGGGGACATCGAGGTACAGCGCCAGCAGATTGCCGATGTCAGGCGGTTCGGTGAATTCTACGTCGCCGAGCTCCACCACATAGGTGCGGTCTACCAGCGACAAGGGGCCGTCCTGCAGGGGAAGTCCCCACTCGCTGGTCTTGAAGCGGCTCTCGTAGTGTTGCTCGCACACGTCGATGCCGAGCACGTAGACGACCAGGGGCTCCAGATCACTGCTGAGGGTTGCCAGCTCCTCACTCGCGTTCCAGGTCCAGGTGATCTCCACCTCGGTACCCTCCGAGGTGGCCAGGGTGAAGCTCGCCGCGGGGGCGGGCTCGGTGAACAACACCTGGACGTCATCGCGGATGTAGTGGTCATCCGCCTCGTCTTCCGGCCAGAGTTCCGAGGGCTTGGCCTCGCAGGGCACATCGGAGTCCGTATCGTCGGTGACCTCGGTGTCGTCCTCCAGCAGCACGGTGTCCTTGGGATCGACCTGATCCTTGTCACCCTTACAAGCGGTCAAGACCAGCAAGCTCCACAGCATGTTGTTCCTCCAAGCGCCCAAGGTAGCCGGGCGCCACGGGGTTCGGCACTGGAGAAGGCCTGAGAGGCTTCTCCTACTCCTCGATGAGGCTGAGCTCACCGGTGATGCTGAAGTCCAGCAACTCCTCGCGGATCGCTTCATCCAGGTCCAGAAACTGCAGCCCAAAGCCCGCCAGACGTCCATCCTCGTTGATCTCCCGAACCACCTTGGCCTTGACCTCGAAGGACTGCTCGGTGTGGGGATGGATGAGGAGGAGATCAACCTCCGTGCCAAGTTCGATGTCCACGTCCGCAGCCACCCGCACGCCACCACCACTGATGTCCTCCGTGGTGGCCTGGTCATCCCCGATGCGCACCAGGAAGCTCACCTCGCGGCGCGGCCAGGCTCGTCGCTCCTGGCGGTCGCCCTCCAGGCCGCGGATGTAGGACTCCCAGACGCGCCGGGTTCCGCGCAGGAACATGCTGAACTCCAGCCCCGCTCCGTCCCGATCGGCTGCCCCAGGCCGAACAACCGCGGTGGCCTCGACCATTCGCATCCCCTCGTCGGTCGGGATTTCCAGGTGAAGCCACACCATCTTGCCGATGCTCACCCCCGGGTCCGCGTCCAGATGCACGCCAAAACGGGAGACATTCGTCGTTCGGCACCGTCGGCGAACGTCGAAGACGCCGATACTCACATCAAGGTTCCGCTCGAAACGCGGCGCTCTCCGCCCAAAGTCCGACACGGAGGGAACTTTACATCATCCCGAGGAGACTCTCAGTCGCTTCGCGGATGGAGGCCACATCCTCAGGTGTCATGGGCTGGTGATCGGTGGCGCGTTCCAGCTTGTCCAGACTGTCCATCAGCGGGCCATTCATCCCCACCGGCAGGAAGTCTTTTCCAACGCTCGTCGTGTAGGAGCGGAAATACGCTCCCACCATGGGCTGCGCCAGCAAGAGCTCGCCGGCGCTCGGGTTGGCGGTCTCCTCCATGGCCAAGGCGACCAGATCGTAGGCCTGCAGCCAGGCCCCTGCCATGACCAGGGGAACGAACTCGTCGCCCGCATGTTCCCCCAGCTGATCGATCGCAACGTCACTCCGTTCGTCCAGCTCCCGCAGCATCTGTTCACGTGGAGGATCGGTCAACAACCACGCGATCAGCTCATCCGCACCCTGCACTGCGGGGCCTCCCTCGTTGATGGCGTTCAGTCCATCGCGGATGCGCTGGGCCCTCGCCACCATCACCGGAAGCTCCCCAGCGCCCGCCTCGACAAAGAGCGCTCCCAGCTCAGCACCCGTCCGCGTCGCGGCGATCTTCGCCACCATCACGTCCGGCTTGTACTGAACCTCGGCCGCGTGGCGCGCTGCCGGATCGGCCAGCCCCTTCGCCGCCAGCTGCGCGTGAAAGTCCGTGAAGTCCGGGACCAGGGGAACTCCCTCGCCCCGGTAATCGAAGTCCGGTGGCGGTGCCGGCTGGGCGATGGCCAGCTCCGCATCGACCCCCTGCTCTTCCGGCTCGGCAAAACAGGCCAGCAGGAGCGCCAGGCTCACCCGCCGACCACCGTGACCACGACGGCGCCCTGGGTCGGGTCGACCCAGTCTGCAAACTCGGGCCATGTCTCGGCGTCGGAGAGCCCGTTGGGCACCTGCCAGGTCTGTCCGTTTTCATTGAGAACCAGCAGGGACCAGGTCCCCTCCATCGGCGCTGGGTCAGTCAGTTCGATCAGCTCGCCCCCCACGCTCTCATAGACCGTACCCGTGAAGAGCACCTTCACGTTGGTGGTCGTGAAGGGGGTGTTTGGTGGCTGATTGGTGTTGTAGTACGGAAGCACAGGCAGTGGGGAAACGAAGGTGCCGACGGGCTTATTGCCGCCTGCATCGGCAATAAGCACCATGAGGACCTGGGGGTAGACCTGCTCGTAGCCGAAGAAGGCCAGCTCCGAGGGATGGGGGTCCACCTCGCCATCACCGTCCGTGTCCAGCCGCACGACCGTGAAGGCCGTGGGACAGCTCGATGATGCGGTGGGGTTCAGCGTGAGCAGTGGATGGGCCACGGGGTGGCTGACCAGGTTGATGACCTGCAGTTCCTCCAGGGGACCGATGGTGGGATCGATGCTGATGAGGTTGCTCTGCACCAGCGGAGCAAAGTGGTTCTCGGCGGTGTCCGGGGTCCACAGCTCAAAGGCCGGACGCTCGAAGGCAATGGGTGGGCCGACGAGCAGGTCCAGACCGTCCTGGTAGGAGGGTGCTGTTGTGGTGATGGGCACCGGAGAGCTGCTGGCGGCGTCGAAGACATAGGCCCCTGTCTGGTCCCCGCAGGTGGCCCCTCCAGCGAAGCCGCTGATGCCCGGAAAGGGGCTGAAGTCCCCATCGTTGTCGACCAGCGCCGTCAGGATCCAGGTGCCGTCCGGCACTCCGGTGAGCTCCCACTCCGCGGAAGCCGTGCCGTTCTTCAACCCCGTACCGTCGTAGCCGGTGGCGTAGCTCCAGGCCGAGCTCGCCACGGTGCTCAGGTCCACAGGCCCGCCGAAGCCCTGGGGAGGAGGCAGGTCCTCGACGTCGTAGAGGAGCACGTGACCCACACGGGTCTCGGTGTCGGGCACGCCGCTGGCCAGCACGAGCTCACCCGAGAGGGAGGTGGCTGCCGGGTAGTCCTCGGAGAGTCCCAGGGGCGGCTCGTAAGCACAGGCGAGGAGAAACAGCATGGTCAGAACCGGTAGGTCAGGTGCCCGGAGTAGCGCGCGCCGATGGGCTGTCCGAGGGGGTGCTGAGGGGTGGGGCCCTGGATGCTGGCCAACCAGTTCCAGGCGCTGGCACTGATGTCCACGTGCTGCCCCACGTGGAGGACGAGCACGTTCGAGAGCACGAAACGGTCGTCTACATCGGTGGGGACGAAGGCGATCTGGCCACTGGAGTCAAAGCCGCGAACGTCCCAGGTCTGCTCGCTGACCCAGGCCGCGTTCATGGCCAGGTCGATCCGATAGGGCGAGCGGTACTTGACCGAACCACTGAGCTTGTGGCGTGGGGTGCTCAGAACGGGCCCCTCGTCCACCTGGTGGATGCGCTCGTAGGAATAGCTGCCGTCGATGTCCAGGCCCTCCAGGCCGAAGAACTCCGCGCTCAGCTCACCGCCAACCGCCCGAAAGACATTGGCCTCGTTCACGAAGCTGGTCTCCCCCGCCAGGTACCGGCCCAGGCTCTCCTGGAAGCCCTCGGTGGGGTAGGCGGTGGTGTCCAGCGCGCCCAGCTCGATCAGGTCGTCGACCTGGCAGGCGTACAGAGCGAACTCCGCTGTCCATCGATCGCTGTGCTGGTCGGTGAAGCCCAGCTCTGCTGCTGCAATGCGCTCCGGCAGGAGAGCCGGATCCCCGTGCGAGAGCGCGTAGATTCCGTCCGTGTCGGTGCCCAGGGGGATGAAGGAGTAGCTCTCGACGAAGTTGGGCGTGCGAAAAGCCGTGCCGACGTTGACCCGTAGAGAGCGGCCCGGTCCCAGCTTTCCGATGAGCGCCAGCCGGGCGCTGGGCAGTGGCTGGGTGACGAGCGGGTGCTTGTCCACCCGCGCAGCGGCGTTCACGATGAACGGACCGAAGTCCGACTGGTCCTGGATGTAGCCGTTGAAGTGGTGCTGCGTGGCGTCCTGGGAGATGAAGTCCCAGGCGATGGACTTGAAGCGGTAGCCCACCCCGACCGCCAGCTGGTGCTGACCTTCTCCACCCAGAGCCCAGTAGCCCCCGAGGGTGGTCTCCACGGCGTCGCTGTCCAGCCCACCACGCAGGTTGTACCCACCGGTCTTGTAGTACCAGTTGCCGGCGTCGCCTACGAGCCCATGGTAGAAGACCCGGGCGTGCAGCGGGCCGTAGCCCGCGTCACCGCGAAGGTGGACCTGGCGCGCATCCAGCCAGAAGTTGCGCAGGGCGCCCAGGCTGTAGAACTCGTAGAAGCCACTGCTCAGACCACCGTTCACGCTGGCGTAGGACGTGCCCCCCAGTCGCCAGTCCAGCTGGACGTTTCCGCTGATGACATCCACGCTCGTGAACTGGTCCGGAATGTCACTGCTCATGTCCGAGCGCTGAGCGAGATCGACCTCCTGCGCCCACCGGCCCTTCTGGCTGACCTGGGCCGAGGCCCGGTAGCCCAGGTTTCGCTGGCGGCCGCTGACCACGCCAGCCCCTCGGGTGGTGCCGATGGTCCCTGCACTGAGGGTGATCTGGCTGTCCGTCGCCGGATCGCCAGGACCCTTGGTGATGATGTTGACCACGCCAGCGAAGGCGTTGGCGCCGTAGATGGCGGAGCCGGGTCCCCGGATGATCTCGATGCGCTCGATCTCCTCCAGGGTCACGGGTACCGACTCCCAGACCACGGAGCCGATGAAGTCCAGGTAGATGCTCCGGCCATCGACAAGGACAAGAACCTTGTTGGAGAGACGCCGGTTGAAACCCCGGATGGAGACGTCGGCCTGGCCTGCGGTGAGCGCCATCACGTCCATGCCCGGCGCCAGCGCGAGCACCTCGGGTATGGACGAGGCCCCGCTGAGGCGAATGTCCTCGGCCGTGATGACCGTGATCGCGCTGGGAGACTCGATGGGATCCTGTCCGAAGTTGCTGGCCGTGACGATTTCGCGCGCGAACAGATCCTCGACCAGGGCCCCCTCCAGTCCGCCGGACGATGGCAACGCCAGCTCACCACCCGGCACCGGAGTGGAAGCCTCCCGCTCCGCCAGCCGCTCCGCCAGCTCCGCGAGCTCGTCGGCATGACGACGCAGCTCCTCGACCTCGTCACCCGTCGCGACGGGCCCAACGCCGGAGGGCTCCTCATCGACGGCTCCTCCATCCCCCAGCCTGCTGTGCAGGAGTGCGACGTAGCCTTCGACCTCCTCGCGATCGGGCGGCTCGGTGTCCAGGTAGAGCTCGAAGTAGAGGAGAGCGTTCTCGTAGTCCCCGGCATCCGCGTAGGCCCGGGCGATGTTGTAGAGCACCGAGGGATGGGGGACCAGCTCGTAGGCCTTCTCAAAGGCCTCGATGCCCTCGTCGTAGTCTCCAGCAGCGATGAGCTCCAGACCTTCGCTGAAGTGGCGGCGCGCTTCGTCCTTTGGCTCGGCCTGAGCCTCCCGGACGAGCAGCGAGAGCAGCACGAGCAGCATCGGGGAAGGCTATCAGAGCCCGGCCAATGCCATCCCCACGCAAGCGACCATGACACCCACCTGGAGGCGTTTCTGGCCACCATCACCGAAGCTCCGTCGCACCCGCTCGCCCACCAGATTGCCCAGGGCGATGAGGAGCGCGAGGAGACAGCCGGAGCCCAGGGTGCTCAGATCACCGACCCCCACGATCCCGTAAGCCCCGACCTTGCCCAGGTGAATCGCGGCGGCCCCGATCGCCCCCGTTGCGACGTAGGGCACACCCGACAGCCCTCGAGCGAGCAGGTAGGGGCCTGCAATGACGCCACCGCCACCGCTCGTCGCGCTGACCAGACCCGTGACCGCCGCCACCGGAAGCGTGGCTCCGCTGGGGGGCTTCAGGGGAAGCCCGAGGCTCTTGCCCAGGGCCAGGGCCGCCATCACCACCATCAGGCCCTGGATCATCCACCCAGACAGCCCCGCCACGACAAAGCCGCCCAAGACCGCACCCGCAAAGCCGCCCAGCATCATGGGGCGAGCCTCGGACCACACGATCTGCTTCCGATACAGCGCAACCCGGTGAAGGTTGCCGAACAGGAGCGCAGGCGTGCTGAGCGCCAGGGCCGTGATCGGGTCGTAGAGCAGCGACAGGGCCAGAACCAGCAGAGTTCCACCCCCCATGCCCGCCAGGGTGGTCGTGAGACCTGCCATCAGTCCAAGAGCGATGAGCATGCATAGAAGCTACGGACGCCCTGGCCAGCAATCCAATTGATTATTTAGTTCGTATCAATAGGATATGTCTATGACTTCGGAGCTTCGGAACTTCCTCCTGGTCGTGGAGCACGGCACCTTCACGGAGGCCGCTCGACGAGCACACCTGGCCCAACCGTCGCTGAGCGCCTCCATCAAGCGACTCGAGGAGCAGCTCGGCGCCAGGCTGCTGCACCGGCTCCCACGCGGGGCCCGGCCCACCGCCGCGGGCGAGGCCCTCATTCCCCATGCACGCGCGGCCCTGGCCGAGATCGAGCGTGGACGCAGGGCCGTGCACGAGGTGGAGGGCCTCCAGGCGGGCGAGGTACGCATCGGCGGCGGAGCGACGGCCGCAACCGCCCTGCTCCCCCCTCTCCTGGCCTCCTTCAGGGCGCTGCACCCCGGCCTTCGTCTCACCCTGACGGAGACCTTCACACCCCAGGTTCCCGAGCTGGTACGGCGCGGTGAGCTGGACCTCGGCATAGCCCAGGGCGCCGGCGAGCCCTGGCTGATCGACGAGGTGATCCTGGTCTCCGCGCCCCGGTACTCCGGAAGCGAGTTCATTGGTTTCGTGGTGGGGGCCGCGATGCGAGAGATGCAGGATCGACTGTTCCCGGAGGCCGAACAGGTCATGGCCCTGGCCTCCATCGCGGCGGTGAAGGGCCAGGTCCGGGCCGGGCTGGGTATCGCGCTGCTCTCCCGCGCTGCGTGCCTGGATGATCTGGCTGCAGGCCACCTGGTGGAGCGGCCCCACCAGCTCACCCCGATCCGACGGAGTCTCGGCCTGGTGCACCCGGGTGTGGAGCGGCTCTCCCCTGCTGCTCGCTCCTTTCGCGAGCACCTTCTGTCCGAGGCGCTCTCGCTCTAGGCGCGCGGCTTTCGGCGGCTGAGGATCGGCGTTCCCGATAGAAGCAGCCCATGACCCTGCTCCTGCTCCTCAGCTGCAAGGACGCTCCCGTCGACAGTGACAGCAGTCCAGCCATCGATCTGGACCGCATCACCAGCGAGGAACGTCCCTCAAAACGCAGCGAGATCTACGGCATCGCGGACAACGACTCCAACAGCATCCTGGTCTTCGGAGGCAACGAGGGACCCGTCGTCAGCCAGATCCCCAAGGCCAGCTACCTGGATGAGACCTGGATCTTCGAACCCGGCACCGGCTGGACCCAACTGGACATCGACGGCCCCAGTGCTCGCGGCCGCTACGGTGCAAGCTACGACCCGGCCCGGCGACGAGCGATGATCTTCGGTGGTCGCTGGCGGGAGCCCAACACGAGCGGGGACTACACCCTGATGGACGAGCTGTGGGCCTTCGAATTCGAGAGCCGCAGCTGGGAGCTCCTGGACGAGGGAGGCGGTCCCAGCGGCCGCTACTACCCGGTGGTGTACTTCGACGAGGACAACGCCGCGCTCTACGTCTTCGGGGGCAACACGAACGAAGACGCGCTCTCCATCGACATCAGCGACGAGCTGTGGAAGTGGACGGACGACGACGGCTGGAAGGAGCTGGCCCACTCCGGTGCGCCCAGCGATCGGACCTTCCTGGGCGAGACCTACGACAGCGAGAGGCGCCGCATGGTGCTCTTCGGCGGCCAGAAGGGCGACTTCGTGAGCCAGGCCTACAACAGCACCTGGGCCCTGGACGTCGAGAGCCGCGAGTGGACCCTGCTCAACGACGGCGACGAGGCCCCCTCCACACGCATGCACGCACACCTGGAGTACGACCCCACCGGTGACCGCTACCTGCTCCTGGGGGGTCACACCGACATCGGCGACGGCAACGACCTGTGGGCCATGGACCCGGAGACCGGCGAGTGGTCCGAGCTGCGCATGGCCGATGAGTTCACCGGCAACGGCCTGGGCTGCAACGGCAACCCCTCGGACGTACCCGCCGACTACGTGGACCAGGACCTCACCGCCCCCGAGCGACGGCACCGGGGCATGCTCGTGCTGATGCACGACAACCTGTGGCTGTACGGCGGCATGCACGCTGAGTGCAGCGACCACCTGGACGACACCTGGCGCTACCCGCTGGAGAGCGGCGACTGGACCCAGCTGATCGAGGCGCGCACCGGCGAGAGCTGCCTGCGCCAGGACGCGGACTGCGATTGCCTCTGCTACTGATCGCGCTGGCGGCGGGGTGCTCGGCCGGGCCGGAGGACACGGGGCCGGAGCTCGAGGCCAGCGTGCTGCTGGGCACCGGTGAGTGGGAGTGGGAGGACCTGGACGAGGACATCAACGTCATCCTGGGACCGCAGGGCGGCTACCACATCCTGGGCAGCGTTCGCGTGCGTGGCATGGTGGCCGGCGATCCCGAGAACCTGGGGGACCCAACCAACCCGACCACCCACTTCGAGGTGCTCCACGAAGGCGAGGACCTGGTCATCAGCAGCGACTACGTGCAGGGGCTGGACCCGGTCCCCTCCTCGGTGAGCGACTGGCAGCACCAGATGATCGGGCGCTTCGCCATCCTGGACATCGACAGCGACAACCAACTGGATGGCGAGCAGCTGCTCTTTCGGGTGACGGTCACCGACACCGATGGCACCGTGCTCTCCGACGAGCAGACCCTCAGCGCCTACCCGGACCCCCGCAACGGTTGAGGCCTCAAGGGCTGCCACATTTCGCCACAGTGGCCACCAGGACGCACATCTACCTTGCTGGTCGAGGTGTGAATGTCTCTTCTGCTCGTCCTGGCCTGCTCCGACTACTTCCTGCACGGTGAGAAGAACACCGCTGGGGCGGGGACCGACCCCGTCGACACGGCGATCGCCGACAGCGATCCACTCATCGTGGACTCCAACGATCCGGAGCCTCTGGACACCGACTGCGAGCCCTCCTCCTGCGAGGTCGAGGTGCCGCCTGCAGGGGCCGTCGAGATCCTCGAGGCCTGCGAGGCCCTGGAGCCCGTCCCGGTGACGGATCCCTGGAACCTGGAGACCGAGTGGCACTGGCAGGACCTGGACGGCGTGTGGAAGACCGCTGGCGTCGCCAATTTCACCGACGACGACGGTGACGGTGACGTGGACGAGGACGACATTCCCGACGTGGTGGTCGTCGCCGGCCACACCGACGGGAGCAAGGCGGCCACGGCCAGCATCGTCCTGCTGGACGGGGCGACGGGTCTCGAACACTGGCGACCCCGAAGCCGAGGTGGTCGCGACCGGCCACGGGACCTTCGCCCTGTACGAGCACGACGGGACCGAGATCTTCCAGGTGTCGGCCCCAGGAAGCTTCCAACAGCCCCCCTGCGCTGCGGACTTCGACGGGGATGGTGAGACCGAGGTGGCCTGGTCCACCCACGACACCTTCGTGATGTACGAACTGGACGGGACGATGGTGTGGGAGAACACGGACGGCTTCTACGGAAACGGCCTGGGCGCTTGCGCGGGCTACGACGCCGACGGTGACGGCGACTACGAGATCTTCACGAGCTCCGGCAAGGGGCTGAGCATCCTCGACGGGTCCACGGGGGTCTCGCTCTTCGAGGACGACAGCGTCACCGGTGGCCACAGCTGGGACTACCCGGTGATCGCCGATGTCGACCGGGATGGCAGCGCTGAGATCGTGGTCCCCGGGGTGGACTACTACGGCGGAAAGGAGGGCGGCGTCCGCGTGATCGGCCATCCCAACAACAGCTGGGCCGAAGCCGGTCCCAACTGGCCGGTGCACGACTACGCCGTCAGCAACATCGACGCCGACCTCAGCGTTCCCGCGGCGCCCGATGCCCCGTGGACGACCTGGGGGCTCTACCGCGCACGGCCCCAGCGAGAGGGCATGCAAGCGCTGGCCGACCTGACAGTACGGGTGCACGACCACTGCGTGACCAGCTGCGAGTGCGGGGACATCAAGCTCAGCTGGCACGCTCAGGACTTGCGCTTGAAGCTCCACGTGAAGTGGAAGCGCGCCACCTCGGTCCCCGCCTCGTCGGTGCCAACAGACAGAGCGGTGACCTGGACGGATTCTCCTGTCTCCAGGGTCTTCGCCACGGCAGCGGCCATCTCGCGACCCGACTCGCAGACAAAGGTCACCCGGCTGGCAGCCTTCTTCGTGAACTCCGCCTCCATGCCCACGATGAGCATGCTGATGGGTCGGGACGATGCGTTCACGACGCTGAGGCCCAGGGCCCCCGTGCTCATCTCCGCCGCCATGGCCTGGACCGCGAAGTACATGCTCCGGAAGGGGTTGGTGGTGCGCCAGCCGTAGGGCACCGAGGTGTGGCAGACCACCTCGTCCAGCCGGTCCACCCGCAGCCCACAGAAGAGAGCCGCAGGCAGCTTGGCCAGCATGTAGGCCCGCAGCTTCCAGACGTTGAGCACCTGCTGGCGGAGCTTCTGGACCTTGGGGCCGTTGATGTCGAAGGCCTGCTCTTCAGAGGCCACTGAACTGCACCTTGCCGAAGAGGAGGGACGGGACGCGGTAGCTGCCGTAGACCCAGGGGTCCCTGGCGGCTTCCTCGAAGCTGCTGATGAGGTCCAGGAAGTTCCCGGTGAGGTTCATCTCACTGAGGTTCTGGACCGGCTCCCCCCGCTCGAGCAGCTGCCCGCGAATGCCCAGCGAGTAGTCGCCGCTGGCGGGGTTGCTGTTGCCACCCAGGAAGGAGTTGACCCGAATGCAGCGGGGCAGCGAGGCCGCGATCTCCTGCCAGGATCGCGAGCCGGGCGCGATGATCACGTTGCTGGTGCTCCCCGTGGTGACCTCCATGCCCAGCTTGCGCGCGTGGTAGCTGTCCAGGAAGTAGGTCTGAAGCCGACCCTCGGAGAAGATGGGACGCACCTGAGCCTTCAGGCCATCCCCGTCGAAGGGACGGCTGCCCATCCCCCGCGGAACGGTGGGGTCGTCGGTGAGGGTGAAGGCGGAGCTGCCGAGCTGTTCGCCGAGCTTGTCCAGGTAGAGGCTGCGGCCGTGGTGCAGGTTCGATCCGCTCAGGGGCGCCAGCACCTGGCTCAGCAAGCGGCTGGCCACCCGCGCATCCAGCAGCATGGGCAGCCGTTCGCTCTTGCACGGGCTCGTCTCTCGAACCAGCGCCGCGCGGGCCCACACATCCTCTGCCAGGGTGTGAAGGGCGGGCAGATCCGAGCCGTGGGACGCGTTGAGGAAGCTGTAGGCTTCGGGCAGCTTGCCGCTCGGCTCCTTCAAGGTGACGACAGCGCCGTAGCCGAAGTGGGTGCGACGCTTCTCGCCCTCGAAGCCGTTGCTGAAGGCAAAGGCGCTCTCGGTGCTCACGTCCCACAGGTAGAGGGTGGCGCTGACCAGGTCCCCTTCGTCCCGACCGAGGATCTGTTCCTCCAGCTCCGCGATGCGTGCTCGACGCGCCGAGGGCTCTCCAGCCGCCAGGCTGTCCGCGTCGTAGACATCCAGCGAGTCCACATCCAGGCTGCCCATCTGCTCCAGCGGCAGCATGGTCCGGTCCGGGTCCTCCTCCAGGTAGCGCGTGCCCTCGATGGCGCGTCCGAGGAAGGCCTCCAGCGCTTCCGGGCGCAGGTCGCTGGTGCTGTGGCTGCTGTAGCGTCCACTCACCATGAGGGACATGGACAGGCCCAGCGTGGCGCTCTCCTTGACCCGCTCCAGGCTGCGCGCGCGCTGTTCGAGCTCCACCTCGGAGCCTCGGGAGACCACAGCCTTCGCCTCGCCGGCGCCCAGCTTCTGGGCCAGGGCGACCGCCGTCCGCGCGGCGTGCATGAGCTGGCTCATTCGTCCACCCCACCAACGGTCAGCGCGGAGACGCGGCAGGTCGGCTGGCCTTGGCTCACCGGCACACCCTGGCCGTCCTTTCCACAGGTCCAGCCCCCTTCGTCCAGGACCAGGTCATTGCCGACCATGTCCACCTGCTCCAGGGCAGCAGGTCCATTGCCGATGATGTTCACGTCCTTGATGGGCCGGGTCAGACGGCCGTCTTCGATGAGGAAGCCCGTCTTCATGTAGAAGGTGAAGTCGCCTGCCCCGATCTGAACGGCCCCGTTGCTGAAGCTGGTCGCGTAGATGCCGCGCTTCGTGCTGCGGATGATGTCTTCGGGATCGTGGGAACCGGGCTCCATGTACGTGGCCCTCATCCGCGGAATGGGGTGGTGCCGGAAACTCTCCCGACGCCCGCTACCGGTGGGCTTCACGCCGTAGTGCGCGGCGCTGATCTCGTCGTGCATGTAGCTCCGCAGCACCCCGTTCTCGATGAGCACGGTCTTCTCGACCGGGTTTGCCTCGTCGTCCACGTTTATGGCACCGCGGGAGCCCGGCACGGTCCCGTCGTCGACCACGGTCACGAAGTCTTCCGCCACACGCTTGCCCATGCGGGCGGCGTAGATGGACACACCCTTGCGGTTGAAGTCCGCTTCCAGCCCGTGTCCGATCGCCTCGTGCAGCAGGATGCCGCTGGCCCCGGCGGCCAGAACCACCGGCATCTCACCTGCGGGCGGCTTGCCCGCGTCCAGCAGGAAGATGGTGCGCTCGACCGACTTGTCGACCAGTCGCTTGCACCGCTCGGTGTCGTCGTAGAACTCCAGGCCCGCCCGCGCAGCCACGTTGTAGGAGTTGCTCTCCCGCGTGCCATCGGGCCCCTTGGCCGTGCAGATCACGAAAGCACGGGTCATGGGCTGGTAGTCGTGGGCCAGGCGACCGTCCGGGCGGACGACCATGATCCACTTCTCCGCATCGACCAGATGCGCCTGCACCTTCTCGATGCGATCGTCGGCCGAGAAGGCCCGCTCCTCCCACGCCCGGACCATGGGGACGCGAACGTCCATCCCCACCTCGCTCCAGGCCTGGTTCACGGAGTAGAAGCTGGGGAGATCGAGCTCCTGGAGGCTGACAGGGCTTCGGCTGGGCTTTCCGGCGGCGATCTCCGCCGCGGTCCGCGCCGCTCGAACCATCGCCTCCACCGAGAGATCCTCCGTGAACGCGTAGCCCACCTGCTCGCCCTTGCGGGCCCGCACCCCAAGGCCCAGATCCACGTGCGTTCCCGCGCGGTTGACCTTGCGATCGCTCAGGCTGACCGAGGTGAGCACGCTGTGCTCGAAGTAGAGATCACAGTCCGTGGCCCCACGACCTAGAGCTGCCTCCAGGACCTTGCTGAGTTCCTCGCGACTGACACCAAATTGCTCGAAGTGGCTCACCGCTGTGCCCTATCGTGCAAGCGACCACCACGCGACGTCCGGATCCGGCCCTTCGGAAGTGGGTTCCCCCAGGCCCTCCACCAGGGCCGGGCGACAGGTCTCCCAGCGAGAGGTGGCGATGATGACCGCGACAACTTCCAGTCCCTCGTCTCGCAGCCGCTGCACGTGGGGCTCGAGCTCCTTCGGTCGTCGATAGGTCCTCTTCCTGCGCACGGCGCACTCGTGGTGCGCCCAGGCCACGAAGGCGTTCTTCATCAGGGCGTCGAAGCCTTCGTAGTTCTCGGCGATGGGCCGCTCCAGGAAGGGCAGCCAGCGGTGTTGTACCCGCTCGGTTCCGGACCGCGCCCCGTCCACGAAGGGGAGAATCAGCAGCGGGCCATCCCCCGGAAGATCCCGTATCTCCTCGGAGGGCGCGCCCGGCTGGAGGCTGCGAGGCCAGGGCGCGTCCGCCAGGAGCAGCCCATCGGCGAGCACCGCTGCCGCCAACGCGAGCGCCCACCAGCGTCCCTTCGGAAAGGCCAGGGCAGCAGCGGGAGCCAGGAAGACCATGGCCACTCCGCCGGCCCGGTACCAGTGCCGGATGGCCCGCAGCGGATCCACCAGCGCGGTCATGGCGGCAACCGGAGTGGGAAGGGCTTCATCACCCAGAACCGGCTGCCCCGCGATTCCCAGATAGTGGCCCAGGCCCAAGGTGCAGAAGAGCAGCACCCCCGCACCCAGCACCCTTCCCCTTCGGCTACGCAGCGACACCAGCCCCAGAACGAGCGCCACCAGCCCCAGGTACACACTCCTGGGCAAGCTCACCCCACCCACGGTGGGGAGGACATAGTTGAGAGGATCCGTGCCGTAGTCCATGCCCCTCCAGCCCGGTGCCGCCTCGGGCACCCCCGGGCCGCCGGTGAGGTAGGGCGGAATGTCGCGGCCGAGCAGCTCGAGCGCGTTGTCGTTGAAGGCGAAGTCAACCGCCGCCGGGCTGACCAGCAGGGCTGCGAACAGACCCTGGGCCAGGATCAAGGCCCAGCTTCTTCGCGAGGGCTGCTCCTGAGCGCAGAGCACCAGGAAGACCGGGACTGCGAAGAGGCCGAAGAGCGCGAGGTACCACCCCGAGAGTGCGTAGAGAGCCAGCAGCACCGACGACGCCAGCGCCCAGCGAAGCCCGCCGGTCTTCGCCAGCCGGAGGAGCGCGGCGGCATGCAGAGCCAACAAGCCCACAGGCAGGCACTCGGTGAAACCGAAGGTGATCATGGCCCCCAGGAAGGGGGCTGACCCCAGGACAACACCACCGATGATCGCTGGCAGGCGGTCCGCACCCAACTCTCGGGAGAGCCAGAAGCCACCGGCGTAAGCCAGAGACAGGTCCACGCCGATGATCAGGGCGGGGGCCCACGCCGGATTCAGGCTGAAGGCGAGCCAGGCCAGCGGCAGGTGCACCTTGTCCTGGACTGGCACGTCAAAGCCCTCGGGCCAGTTCATCCAAGCGGCGTCTGGGGCGAGGGCCTTCCACAGCATGGCCATGTGCTGGCCCATCTCACCCTGGGCAGCGCCCAGCATCATCTCGGGGTGCAGCGGCCAGGGCCACAACCCAAGCAGCACCACCAGCACCCCGACGGCAACGACGGCCGTCCGCTCTAGAGCCTGCTCGGAGGGGTCCATTCGGCCACGCCGTTGAGCACGAAGCGTGCGTGTAGGTCGAAGAGCCAGTCCTGCAGCAAGGCACCCTGGCACCCGCTCCATCGCCGGTCCTGGACGGTGCAGCCCTCGCTGTAGTCCCAGGAACCGATGTCGGGCAGGTGCCAGCTCCAGGTGCCATCGGGCAGGTCCGCAGCCAGCGCCCGGTGCAGGCTGAGTCCCAGGAGAGCGAGGTCCTTCTCCCGCACCAGGTTCCCATCCCCCAGGCCCAGCATCTGACACTCCCTCAAGTACAGGTTGGCGCAGCCCGCCTGCGCGAACACCGAGCGGCTGTCCCCAGGGAAGAGAGCCACCGGGCCTCCGTCCAGATCCCAGGCGCTGCTGGCGGCGAAGGGCCTGCTCCAATCAGCGTAGTCCAGTGGCCAGACCTCCTTGCTCCTCGGGTCGTCGAAGTGGGAGATGTCCGGGTGCAGGCTCAAGCCGAAGAAGGGTACGACACCCGGTAGATCGGCATCGATGAGCCCGCCCACCCAGTCGAAGCCGGCATCCAGGTTGGTGTTCGAGCCCGCGACCCAGGTGACCGTGTCCAGATCCACCTGACCGGCGCTCTCCCGGAGGAAGGCGACATAGCAGGCATCGTCCAGGCACTCGGGCTCCTCGTGGAAGAGAACCCCCAGCTCGGTGCGCTCCCCAACAAGGGGCGGAAGCTGGTCCTCGACCTGGCAGGCTTCGGCTCGACGCACCGCGTGCGGGGTGAAGCCCAGGGCGTGACAGCCCGGCAGATCGTCCAGCAGACGACGATTGGCCGTGGCGGTAGCGACGAGGGCCTCCACCGCGAGCGCCTGCCCGGCGCAGGGCAGGTCCTCGATGGGACTCTTCGGCTTCTCCACGAAGGTCACGTTGAAGACGCGCAGGGGCGCGGTCCTCTGAGCCAGGGGCCGCTCGTCGACGTAGACCTCGACCCGATCCGCGTAGAGCAGAAGCAGCTCGTGGGCCGGGGTGACCGCCAGGTCCAGGGGCGGCTCCATGGGGTGCAGGGTGTCCCCTTGAAGCAGACCTTCCTCGCTGACCGAATAGAGAATGTCCCCGTCCAGGGCTGTCGGCCCCTCCCAGGCCTGGGCCTCGTCGACGCGCTCCAGCAGAGCCCCTGAGGGCAGGAAGCGCCAGAGGGCATCTCCAGCGACGACGATCTCCCCCTCTTCGACCCAGGCATCGACCACCCCGGTGGGCTCTTCGTCCAGCACCACCCCCTCGTCCAGAGCCAGCCACGACCAGGGGTCTGCCCCCATCTGGTCCAGATCCGCCGAGTAGAGGCGATCCCCGTCCACCACGTAGGCCAGGAGCTCCTCTTCATCGAAGGCCACAGCCCCCGGCGAGCCCGTACGCCAGGAGGCGCGGTCCAGCTCGACGGACCCCTCCTGGCACGCTCCCTGGGGCCCCTGGGCCGTGTAGGGATTCGGCAGGCAGTACACACGATCCTCGTGCTCCCAACGTGCGTCCAGGAGCAGTACGCGGCCCTCGGCCAGCACCGCCGCCAGCGGCCTCCGATCCAGCGTGACGATTCGGCTCCCCGCCGAGGCGATCGGGGTGGTCAGGACATGCCGTAAGGGCTCCAACGGCACCGGATCGAGCTCCGCCCAGGGCCCGGCTTCGACCCTCGGCTCGCCGTCCGTGCAGGCCAGCAGCAGGAGCTCAATCATTGACCGAGATGTTGTCGAAGGCCACCTCGACCGCTTCGTTCGCGTCGTCGAAGACCAGGAAGCTCGCGTAGCCCTTGGACAGATCCTCACTCGACGTCACGCTCCGCACCTTGGTGCCGTTGACGTAGAAGTTCAACTGCGCGCCCGTGTGCTCCAAGCGAATCCGGTTGGGCAGGCCTGTTCCACCTATCAGGTGCTTGGTGCCGATGTCGCCGCTCTCGCTGATCTGCTGGGCACCGGCGATGCGGGCCACGTTGTAGGTGACCTTGGTCCCCTGGCTGATCGTGAGCGCCCAGCCATCCCCGGTTCCTCCATTTCGGCTGAGGTAGAGCCCGATGTCACTGCTGCTGCCCGCCAGGCGCGTCACGTCCGCTTCGATGCTCCACGGCGCCTGCAGGAACAGGGGCTCATAGGCCAGCACACGCCACGCGTTGGAGCCCACACCCGTGTACACGATGCTCTCGTCCTGTACCGACCACAACACCCCGTCCGTGTCCCATCCGCTCGTGTTCGCGGAGAAGTCCATCCCACCGGGGAGGGCCTGTGCGCACCCGGGTGTGCCCTCGTCGACGGACCCGTCACAGTCGTTGTCCAGACCGTCGCAGAGCTCACCGCGCCCATCAAAGACCTCCAGGAGGCCATCGTTGCAGTCTTCCAGACAGGTCTTCAGGTCGCCATCCCTGTCGTCCTCGAAGAGGGTGTCGCAGTCCCGATCCACGCCATCGCAGAAATCGGGCAGACCCGGGTGGACCTGCTCGTCGTAGTCGCCGCAGTCCGAACCACCGCAGGCGAAGGCGATGAAGCCGTCGTGGTCCAGGTCGGCGTCCTCCGCCTCGCCGCTGCAGTCGTTGTCCACCCCGTCTCCGCAGACCTCGTCGTTGCCCGCATAGACCCGGGGGTCGTTGTCGTCGCAGTCGTAGCCACCGCACTCCTCCGGCTGCTTTCCATCGCCATCGGCGTCCTGGTGGTCGGTGAGACCATCGCAGTCGTTGTCCACTTCGTCATCGCACCAGTCGACTTCACCGGGGTTGATGTCGGGGTCCGCATCATCACAGTCCTGGCCCCCGCAGCTGTTGGCGGAGAACCCGTCGCCGTCGGCGTCCAGGTCGTCGCTGCGGCCATCGCAGTCCCAGTCGATGTCATCGCACTGCTCCACGGCCTCCGGGTGGATGGCGGGATCGGCGTCATCGCAGTCCGTCCCCCCACAGTCGGCGCTGAAGAATCCATCCTGGTCGTAGTCGTCCACGTCCACACTGAGGTCGCAGTCGTTGTCCACGCCGTCGTCGCAGATCTCCGGGAGGCCGGGGTGCACGAAGGCATTGCGGTCATCACAGTCGGGACCGCCACAGTCTGCGGCGATGAAGCCATCCTGGTCCGCGTCCACCTCGTCCAGCTCGCCATCGCAGTCATCGTCCAGCCCGTTGCACACCTCGTGCTTGCCTGGACGGATCTCCGGGTCGGTGTCATCACAGTCCAGACCCCCCGGACAACCCGCGGCGTAGAAGCCGTCCCCGTCCCAGTCCACCACCTCGTCGTCGGTGAAGCCGTCGCAGTTGTCGTCCACCCCGTTGCAGAGCTCGACCGTACCCGGGTGAATGGAGGGGTCCAGGTCATCGCAGTCGGTGCCGGTGGGGCAGTTCGCCGCCGAGACATGGCCGTCGCCGTCCAGGTCCACCGTGCAGACGGCGGTCTCGCAGGCGAGCGCGCCGAGCAGGACGAGCAGGCTCATGCCGGAAAGACCGCGGGCTGGAGGTGGGCGCTCACGCCTTCAGTATGCGCTCCATTTCGGAGCGCTTCTCGCGAACCGATCGCGCGAGCGCTGCCTGGCCACGGGCACGGAGCAGGTTGTGCTGTCCACGGGTCTCGAAGCGAGAGGCGTCCCAGCCGAAGTAGCTCTCGCGCAGAGCATCGGCAGCAAAGCGGGCGGAGAGCTCGACACAGATGCGCTCGACCCCAGCGGGCAGCAGCTCCAAGAGCTCGCGGGCGAGCGGCCGCTCCGCCAGGTAGCCGCGGGCGCTGGCCTCGAAGAGCTGCAGGTCGAAGCGCGTCTCGGCGTCGTCCTCCGACGCCGGGTTGCACCAGCTCCGCCAGGCATCGCCCAGCTCGACGGAGAGCGGAAGCCGCCCCAGGGTGTCCAGGTCCAACAGGCAGAGCCCTCGCCCCTGCTCGTCGAAGCGCAGGTTGGAGATCTTGAGGTCGCCGTGGGTGATGCCGAGGCTGAAGCCATCGGGCGCACCCAGCCGGGCATAGGCCTCAGCCAGCTCCTGGCCGAGCCTGGCGACGTCCGTGGCGAGGGGGTGCTCGGGGCGTTCGTCGACCGCCTGCTGCAGCACCTCCATGTGGTGTCCCATGTCGTGGGCGAGCGGCCGACTGAAGGCGAAGTCGTGCTCCAGGTCCTCGGTGCTCCGGTGCCAGCGGGCGACCAGCGCACCGGCCTCGGCAGCCAGGGCCGGGTCCTTCAGCGTGTGGTGGGTATGGCCCGGCACCCAGCTCAGCGCACGCCAGGTGCCGTCCTCCTCCACCCACAAGGCCCCCTCGTCCGTGCGCAGCAAGCGAGGGGTCATCATGCCTCGCGCGACGAGGTGCTCCGTGACGGCCTCGATGTCCTCGTTCACCCGCGGCCCGAAGACCGGGTGCAGGCACTGGATGACCGCCTGGGGCGGCTCTCCGACCACGAAGGTGCTGTTGATGAGTCCACCCGCGAGCGGCCGCACCGGCCCCTTCAGCGACGACCAGGCGTGCAGAGGTGGTTCTTGCATCCTGTGCCCGATAGCTTGCGAACCATGAGTCTGCTCTTCGCCTTTGTCCTGATCTTCGGCTGCCCTTGCCATCGCCCCGACGTCGTGACCGAGGTGATCGAGGAGCCGCCCACCGTCATCGAGCCCGAGGTCGATCCTCCCATGGAGGTCCCCGAGCACGTCAAGACCGTCGTGGAGAACTTCTCCCGTGTCTACTTCGAGACCGACAGCGACAGCCTGACGGGCGAGACCAAGGGTGCCCTGGACGCCAACGTCGAGATCCTGCAGAAGCACCCCGACGTGAAGGTACAGATCCAGGGCCACACCGACGAGCGCGGAACCACCGACTACAACCTGGCCCTGGGGGACCGACGCGCCAACGCCGTGAAGGAATACCTGGTGGTCGGCGGCATCGGGCCCAGTCGCCTGACCGTGCTCAGCTACGGTGAAGAGCTGCCGGCGGACTCGTCCAGCACCGAGCGCGCCTGGAGCCAGAACCGACGCGCTGAGTTCGTGGTGACCTGGGGCGGCGAGGGCGAGGTCAAGGGCACCGTCGAGTAGTGCTCGACGCCCTCTGCCACCTGCACCTGCCGCAACTCTTTGCGCGGCGGGAACAGGTCGCGGAGCGCGCAGCGGCCGCGGGCATCTCCCGCATCCTCACCGCGTCCACCGATCCAGCGAGCTGGGACAGGGTGCTGGCCTGCAGGGCTTACGGCCCCGTCGCCCTGGGCGTGCACCCCTGGTTCGCCCACTCCGAGCTCTCGGAGCTGGAGCAGCGCTGTCGGGACGAGGGGGTCGAGGCCATCGGCGAGATCGGCCTGGACGCCCTCCGCGGTGACCTGGAGGAGCAGCTGCCTGTGCTTCGCCACCAGCTGGAGCTGGCCGCGCGGCTGGACCTGCCGGTCATCCTGCACTGTGTGCGCGCCCACCACCTGCTGCAGCCCGAGCTGGCCCGCTTCGGACTGCGGGGCGTGCTGCACGCCTACAGCGGAGGGCCGGCGATGGTCCCGCGCTACCTGGAGTTGGGCATGCACTTCAGCGTGGGCCGCCAGCTGCTGAACGCCCGGGCCCAGCGCCTGGTCGCCTCGGTCCACGCCATCCCCCCCGAACGGCTCCTGGTGGAGAGCGACGCCCCGGACCAGCTCGCCGAGCCCGCCGAGGCTGCAGCCGTGGTCACGCGCCTGGCCGAGCTGGACCGCGTCCCGGGGAGCCGCCTCTTCGGCTGAGCTAGAGATCCTGCTCCAGCACGACCTTGCCGGCGACGCCGCCCTTCTCCAGGGCCTCGTGGGCCTCAGCGGCCCGGCTCATCGGGAAGGTGGCGCCCACCACCGGGCGCAGCGCCCCCGAGATCACGCCTTCCCAGAGCTGTCGCATGTCTCCGCGGGTGCCCATGGTGCTCCCGATGAGCTCCTGCTGCTTGAAGAAGAGCACCCGAAGGTCCAGACCCACCCGGTTGCCCGTCGTCGCGCCGCAGGTGACCAGCCGGCCGCCCCAGTCCAGGCTGCGCAGGCTGCGCTCCCAGGTCGCGGCCCCGACGTGCTCGACGACCACGTCCGCCTTCCACCGAAAGTCGCGGGTGTGGTCCAGGACCTCGTCCGCCCCCAGCGTGCGACACAGCGCGCGCTTGGCCTCGCTGCCCGCCGTCGCCGCCACCGTACAGCCCAGGAGCTTGGCGATCTGCACCGCGGCGCTGCCCACGCCGCTGCTTCCTCCCAGCACCAGCACGCGCTCACCAGGAGCCGCCCGCGCCTTGCGCAGCATCTGCCAGGCGGTGAGCATGGCCAGGGGCAGAGCCGCAGCCTCGGTGAAGCCCATCCCATCGGGCATGGTGATCAGGTCCCGCTCGTGGCAGACCACCGCCTCGGCGCAGCCCCCATCCTGACCCTCGCCCCGGATGCGGTAGTGCCGGCACAGGTTGTCCCGACCCCCCTGACAGTGCGCGCAGCGCATGCAGCTGGTCGCCGGGTGCAGCACCACCCGCTCCCCGGCTCGCTCGCCGGTCTCCACCACGCCGGCGATGTCGCTACCGGGCACCAGGGGCAGCGGGAAGGTGTGACCCTCCACCCCTCGACGCACCCACAGGTCCAGGTGGTTCATGCCCACCGCACGAACCCCTACCCGGACCTCGCCGGGCCCTGCTTCCGGCAGCTCCACCTGCTCGACGCGGAGCACTTCGGGCGGACCGTGCTCGGCGATCACCAGGCGCTTCATGCCGACCTCCCCGGCACGCTCCAGTGGCGCAGCACGGATTCCCCGCGGTGTGAGCTGATGCAGCCCTGCCCGCCGGGCAGGGCGGCCAGCCAGTGCGGCTTCGTCAGCTCGAGAGTGGACATGTGGGTTCCAGAGAGAGGGTCATCCGTAGGCTATGGAGAGAACCAGACACGAGCGCTCGGACGCCGGTTCCCAAAGCACGACCACCGAAAAGAACCCGTGGCGTGCGGGACTCCACTGCGCCGTCCCAAACCAGGTCACGGCAACGCCCGTCTAGGCGTCCTCCTGTCGTAGAGACCCGGGCCCGCGGAACAGCGCCGACAGACCCGGTTCACGACGAAGCTCCGGAGACTCAGACCAGGAAGAGCATCTCGCGGTACTTGGGCAGCGGCCAGCGGCTGTCGGTGACCAGGCCCTCGAGGGTATCGACGGCTTCGCGAACCGCCTCGGTCGCCGGGGTCACCTGCGCCGCGCAAGCGTGGGGGTCGTGGCCAGCCTCGGACACCGCGGTGTCCAGCGCGGACCGCGCCGTGGACAGCGCCACCAGGGCAGCACTGAACTCCTGCATCCGCACCTTCTCGGGGCTGATGTCTACCGGAAGACCCTTGGCCTTCAGGTCCAGGAGCTTGCCCAGACCACCGGCCAGCTCGCCGCGCTCACTGAGCACCGCGGGAAGCACCATCTCGTCGACCACGATCTTGAGCGCGTCGACCTCGATGCCGACCTGGGTGACGTACTGCTCGACCAGGACGTTGTAGCGGGACTCCACCTCGGCGGCGCTCAGCACACCCTGGTCCACGAAGAGCCTGACCACATCGTCCGAACGCAGCTCGTCCAGAGCTTCCGGGGTCTTGCGCAGGTTCTTCAGGCCACGACCCTCGGCATCATCCACCCAGGCGTTGCTGTAGCCGTCGCCCTCGAAGCGCACGGGGCCGCTCTCGCGAATGGCCTGCTGGATGGCCTTGAGCGCGTCGCCCTCGGAAGCGATCCAGGCAGTGACCTGGCGCATGCCGTCGGCCACGATGGTGTTCAGGACCGTGCTGGGCCAGGCCGGGTTCTGCTGACTTCCCACGGCACGGAACTCGAACTTGTTGCCGGTGAAGGCAACGGGGCTCGTGCGGTTGCGGTCCGTGTTGTCCTTGGCCACCTGCGGGAGGTTGCTGACACCGAGCTCGAGCACAGCCTGCTCAGCGTTCTCGGGGAGGATGTTGCCGCTGGCCAGCGCATTGCAGATGCGGGTCAGCATCGCGCCCAGGAAGACCGACATGATGGCCGGAGGTGCCTCGTTGGCACCCAGGCGGAAGTCGTTTCCATGGGTGGCCACCGAGGCGCGCAGCAGGCCGGAGTGGCGCTGCACACCCAGGAGCACGCTGCTCAGGACCGCGAGGAAGCGGATGTTCTCGCTGGGGGTGTCACCCGGCTCGAGCAGGTTCTCGCCGCCTGCGCTCAGGCTCCAGTTGTTGTGCTTGCCGCTACCGTTGATGTTCGCGTAGGGCTTCTCATGCATCAGCACCTTGAAGTCGTGCTCGATCGCGACGCGGTCCAGCACCTCCATGATGAGCTGGTTGTGGTCGACGCCCACGTTGGCCTCGCGGAACACCGGCGCGAGCTCGAACTGCGTGGGGGCCACCTCGTTGTGGCGGGTCTTGGACGGGACACCCAGCTTGTAGAGCTCCTGGTCCACGTGCTGCATGTAGGCCTGCACACGCGGAGCGATCTGGCCGAAGTAGTGGTCATCCAGGCTCTGTCCCCTGGGGGGCGGAGCACCGACCACGGTGCGGTTGGCGATCGCCAGGTCCGGACGCAGGGCCCAATAGGCGCGGTCGATCAGGAAGTACTCCTGCTCGCAACCCAGGGTGGCGACCACGCGGGTGCGCTCGTGGCCCAGCGCCTCGAGCAGGTCACCTGCGGCCTTGTCCACCGCCTGCATCGAGCGCAGCAACGGGGTCTTCTTGTCCAGCGCCTCGCCGGTGTAGCTGACGAAGGCCGAAGGAATGCACAGGGTCTTCCCGTTGACGGTCTCGCGGATGAAGATGGGCGAAGAAGGGTCCCAAGCGGTGTAGCCACGAGCCTCGAAGGTGGTCCGCATCCCACCGGAAGGGAAGGAGGAGGCGTCCGGCTCGCTCTGGATCAGCATGTCGCCGGTGAAGCGCTCGATGGGCTGTCCGTCGCCGGTGAAGGTCAGGAAGGCGTCGTGCTTCTCAGCGGTGCTCCCGGTCATCGGCTGGAACCAGTGGGTGAAGTGGGAGCAGCTGTTCTCCAGCGCCCACTCCTTGACCGCGTGGGCCACCGAATCGGCGACCTCCTGGTCCAGAGCAGCACCCTCCTTCACGCAGGCCGTGACCCGCTGGAAGATGGGGCGTGGCAGCTTCTCGGCCATCACGGTCAGGCTGAAGGTGTTCAGTCCGAAGAGGGCCGCTACGCTGAGAGGGCGACCATCTTGTCCGACGGGGCGGGGGGTGTTGCGGGGCTTGCGGGTGTTGGCGGCACGCACGGCCTCGAAACGAGCGGTGGCGGACATGAACGCAGTCTCCTGGGCTTGGGGGCGGGTTGGACTGCCCGCTGTCCTAACAGAGACCGGATCGAGGGTAGGAAACGATTCGGTTTCGCCCGAGAAAAATGCCCGTAGAGCGCCTATTCCTGGCGACCGCGCAGCCAGTCTCGAAGCAGCTGGATGTCGTCTTCGGCCACATCCTGAGGGAGTGCCCCGGCGCGCAGCGCCCTCAAGGCCTGCAGGGCGTCCTCGGCTCCGCGCTTGCCCGCCTCGACCCCGGGCTGGTCGTAGGCGTTGATGCCCATCAGGCTGGCGGCGTAGCCCACCGCGCGCTCGTACAAGGCCACGAGCATGCCCAGGTGGTGGGCATCCAGGCTGTCCAGGGTGATGGTCAGGCTCCGCCGTCCGGCCCGGCTCAGCGCATTGCGGGTACCAATGAGGAAAGCCTGCAGGTAGTCACCGGTACGGACTCCCGGCTCAACCTCCACCCCTCTAGGGCCTTCCAGAGTGGCCAGGAAGGTGGCGAAGAAGTCGTCTGGCCCGTCCCGCAGCTGCTGGACATAGGCATGCTGGTCCGTCGAGCCCTTGTTTCCGTAGACGGTGAGGCCTCGACCGTCCTTGCCGAGACTCTCCATGACCAGCTGCTGCAGATAGCGCGGAAAGAGCTGCAGACCGTCCCGGTAGGGCAGGACCACCATGGATCGAGGCGCCGCATCCAGCCAGGCACTGGCCAGCTGCAGCGCGATGTTGTCCGGGCCCAGCGTGCGCTGGTCCATCTCCGCCGCACCGGCCAGCAGTGCTCTCCAGTCCTGGCCCATGAGCCGCATGGGCAACAGGCCCACGGCGCTCGTGATGCTGGTGCGCCCACCCACCCAGTCCCAGATGGGGATGCGCGCTCTCCAGTCCGCCGCCTGCTCGTGCAGAGTGCTCCCGGGCACGGTCACCGCGATGCCCTGACGGCCCATGTCCACCCCCCGCGCCAGCACCTCCGCCAGGGAGTTGCGCGTCTCGCGGGTCCCACCGGACTTGGAGAAGACCAGCACCAGACAGCGGGAGGGGTCCACGGCGTCCAGGCTGCGGGCAAGCCCGACCGGATCCGTGTTGTCCAGGAAGTGCGGGCGGAGACCGGGGATCGGGAGCGCGTCCGCCAGCAGCTGCGGCCCCAGGGCGGAGCCGCCGATGCCGCAGAGCAGGAAATCGGTGAAGCCCTCGGAGTCGATCGCATCGACGGCCCGGTGCATCGCTTCGATCTGCGACCCGTGATGCGCCCGGCTGCGCAACCAGTAGTGGCCCACCTGCCGACCTTCCGAAGGGTTCGCGACCGCACCTGCCTCCAGGGCTTCCATGGCAGCAAGAGCCGCTGAGGTCTCACGTGGACGGGGCGGTCCCATCCGGCCGAGGTCTACGCGAAGCACCGGTCCTCCGAGAAAGGGACTACAACAACTCGATCCGAACCACGCTCTTCACGTTGGCGCATCCTGAGCGACCTTGTGGAGCAAAGACCCTGAACGGGCCTCCTCGGTCACGAGGGAATGGACCGTCATCCAAGCTATGGATCAGCACCGCATCGCCCACATCGGTCACCGGAGTGGGCTGCGTGGTCATTCCATCGCTCGCGATCACCACGAAGCACGCTGTCGGACCCGGAGTCGTCAGCGCCAACACCTCTGCCAGCTCCACCCCCTGGCCCTCACGACCTGGAACCCGCTCAGCGATGTCCTGGACCTGCCCCGGCATCGCCCTCAGAGCCATCCGGTTGAGCTTCACCATCCAGCCATCAGAAGCCCGGAGATGCAGGGTCGCGACCGGGTTCTCGGGCGGGATCCAGCGGGCCTGTTCGAGGCGCTCGATCAGTTCCTCTGCGCCCGTCCTGGCGATGACGTCGACGGCGGAACCACTGCGAAGGGGGCCGGGCACGAAGTGCAGGTCTCCCCCAGCGAGATCCATCCGGTACCAACCCAGATCGGTCTGAAAGAAGCCCTTCAGCCTCTCCACATCGGCGTCCGCCAGCAAGCTCTTGAGTTGCCGCATGTCGAAGACCTGCTCGTCATCCCAGCTCCGACTGACAGCCCGGTAGGCGCTGGTCGATGACTCCGGGTTGGGACCGGGGAGCGGCCGAAGAACCAGACCACCCCGCACCCGCTCGAAAAACTCGGTGGGCACACTGCCGCCGTCCCGACTCTCGTAGAAGCCCAAGAACGGTGGCCAGTGCCTGGCTACAAAGCCCTGCAGGACATCCAGGCCCTGGTCACTGCGAAGGCTGGCGACGACAAGGTCTGCAGCATCCAGCTGTTCCAGCAGCAGGAGCGGCGCCTCGCCGACGAGCCGCCGTGGGTCCACCACCACCACCACCGGCATCACCTTCAGAGCCAGCCCGCTCCGGCGCAGGGTGTCCACGATGTCCGCTGGCCGGGCCAGACCGGTGGCTTCGATGAAGATGCGGTCGGGACCCACTTCCTTCAGGATGGCGCTGATGCCCGGAACGAGCCCCTCGGGAGCGGTGCAGCAGATGCACCCTCCCGAGATCTCGGTGACGGCCACCTCGGCGCCCAGAAGCTGCGCGTCGATGCGCGCTTCGCCAAAGTCGTTGACCACCACGGCACAGCGCTCGTCGCGCTTCTGAAGCTGATCGAGCAGGAGCGTCGTCTTACCGGCGCCCAGAAAACCCGAGACCACATGAACGGGGACCATGCCCAGCACTAACCGCCGAGCCGGTCCAACACCCGATGTAGATCACGCCAGCGGTCGCGGCTTCGAGGTGCACCGAGCAAGGTCACGGCCAGGGTGCGCCCGGACGCGCTGCGCACCACCCCTGTGAAGCAGTAGCCCGAGGTGCCCGTGTAGCCCGTCTTCCCGCTGATCACCTCGACATCGTCACGCAGGAGGAGGCGGTTGGTCGCTCGCACCACCCGCGTTCGCCGACCCACCACGGGCTGCAAGCGCCAGCTGGATGCCGTGGCGGCGATCGAGAGCACCGGGTGGCTGGCCACGGCCACCGCAGCCTTGGCCATGTCCCGAGCCGAGCTGAGGTTCTCGTCCTCCAAGCCCGAGGGATCCGCCCAGCTGCTCATCCCCATTCCCAGCTCGGCGCTCACGGCGTCCATGCGCCCGATGAACTCGTCGTAGCGCAGGCCCGACAGCACCGCCATGCCGTAGGCACCGCGGTTGTCCGAGGCCACCAGAGCCGCACCCAGGTAGTCCCACCCCAGGTAGCACTCATCGGTGCTGAAGCGGCTTCGCGCACCACTGCGCGTCGGGTAGAAGCGAGCGTCCACGCACACCACCGCGTCCAGGTCCACGTCCTCTGTCGCCAGAGCCAGGGCAGCGACGTACTTGGTGAGCGAAGCCACAGGCCGGCGTTCATCCGCCCCATGAGCGTGCAGCACCTCTCCCGCATCCAGGTCGTAGACGTAGGAGGTCGCGCTTCGAAGGCTCAGCGTGTCGGGACCGGGCGCATCCATCCCGGGAATCGCCAGGAGGTCCTCCGGCGAGGGGTGCCAGGCCGGTGGCACCCAGTCTGTGGGCTCTTCCTGGGGCCCGGGCCGGGAGGCCTGCGCCACCGGATCGGCGACCATGTCCAGGGCGACGAGGGCCAGGGTGGCCACCACGAGGGTGGCCACAAGACGAGTAAATGTCCGCATCTGCTGGTTTCCGCTGCTGCTCGCCCAGCAGACCACGCTGCCATTGACGCGTCAAGAGAATTGTAGTCTATCGTGAGGCTCATGCACGCCTCCTTCAAGACTCGACCAGCGGCCCTCTGGCTCAGCCTCGTCGCGCTGCTCGGGTACGGCTGCGCAGAGGACCCGGATCTCGAGATTCCGGAAGGCCTCCAGAGCCTGGATCCCGACAACCGGGCCGCCTGGCCCGAGGACCACGCGGAGACCCTCGACGTGGTCGCGGGCATCCGTGAGGACGAGCTGATCTGGGCCCACGCTCGAGGCTACGTGCACGCCTCGCTGAACGAGACCTGGGAGGCCCTCCAAGAGCCCGATGTGGTCATCGACCGCGCGGACATCGACTCCTACGAGATCACCGGCTCCGAGCCCGGCTACGACGTCAGCTTCACCGTCCACTGCATCAGCCACAACATCGTGACGGTGGAATGGGACATGGCCTACCGGGAGTCCGCCGTGATCGGCACGGTCGAGCAGCCGGAGCTGGTGGCCCTGCGGGCGGAGAAGACCGCTGGGAGTGAGTTCTTCGAGGTGCTGACCTGGTCACTCCACCTGGAGGAGGTGGAGGAGGGCGTCACCTCTTGGGAGTTCGTGGAGCAGATGGTCAGCATCCAGAAAGACGCCGAGCCACTGGAGAGCTTCGCCCTGGATCTGTGGGTGGACGCCGTCGCCTTCCCCAACGGAGAAGACCTGCCCGACTACTCGGAAGAGGAGAACTAGGCGGCTAGAACTTCAGCCGACCGCCGGCCTTCCGCTTCTTCATGTTCCCGCACTCACGGGCGCGCTTCTTACGGAACTTCGCCTTCAGCTTCGCGCGATGCCGCGCACTCTTGCCCTTGGCCATGCGTCACTCCTCAGAGACCGTGGAGAGACCACATAGCACGGAGCGCTCAGTATTCGAGCAAGTAGACGCGTCCGCGATCGTCGGTTCCTCGTCCCGAGGAGCCGATCACCACCTTCTCGTAGCCCCACCAGTCGGTGTTGTTGGCCACGTCGACCCAGGAGCCCGTGTAGTCCCCGGAGTTGGCGCCGACGACCTTCGCGTCCGCCGAGGTGGCCGGGATGTCGCCGGTCGCAGGATCGAGGAAGAAGTACACCGCACCACGATCGGTGTTGCCCTGGCGGTTCGCGGCCACACCGACGTCGTTGTCCCCGTCGTTGTCGAAGTCTCCCGCAAAGACCGTGGAGCCGAACTGGTCGCCCTGGATCTGGCCGTAGAGACGAATCTGGGCCTCGGAGCCGAGCGCACCCGAGGTGATGCCGGCGGTGCTTCCGTAGATGATGTAGGCATAGCCTCGACCCTGGTGACCGAGCGAGCCGACACCCAGGTCATCGACACCATCGCCGTTGATGTCACCCATGGCTGCGACCGAGTTGCCTGCGGCCGAGTTGTCCGAGTTGCCGCGCAGGATGGTGTCCGAGCTGCCCAGGTCGGAGGGGTAGGTGGTCCCGGTGATGATGTAAACCGCACCGGCGTCGGTTCCGCGGGTGTCCTCACCGCGCACACCGATGACGATGTCGTTCGTGCCGTCCCCGTTCAGGTCTCCCGCATCCTGGCCGCGGGCGCCGGCACCGTCTCCGCTGTTTTCGCCCGAGATGGTCGCGTCAGCGAAGGTGTTGATGTCACCACTGGCCGTGACCGGACCGTTGACGAGGTAGACCGTTCCCGAATCGGTGGACCCAATATCGCCCCCGGTCGCACCGATCAGGAGCTCGTCGTAGCCGTCACCGTTGCGGTCGGGAATCCAGGCGACGCCGGCCCCCAGGTACTCGAAGGCCTTCACGCCCTCGATGGTGAAGGCGCTCGCAGGAATGGTGTAGCTGCCCTTGGCCCCGCTGTACACGTAGACCGCGCCGGCGTTGGTCTTCCAGGTGTCCGTGGCGTGGGTGTGGTTGCGCGCTCCGAGGAGAATGTCGTCCGCGCCGTTGTTGTCGTGGTCACCACCGGATGCGACGTTTTCCCCCGCCTTGTCGCCGTTGGACCCGTAGAAGCGCGCCTTGGAGGCGTCTGCCCGGTGGACGTGCTTGTTCGCGTCGCCCGTATCCGCAGCCTTGGCCTTCCAGAGGTAGGCCGCACCGTCACCGCTCCCGGAGCCCGCGCCCCAGATGGAGCCCATGATGACGTCCTCACGACCGTAGCCCAGGTAGTTTCCGGCGGAGACACTGATGCCCAGGCGGTCGCCACCGCTCTCGCCCGTGATCGCCCACTCGTCCACGTCCGTGATGATGCTGGTCCCCAACGGCACATCGATCAGGAGCATGTTCTCGGGAGCCCAGCGATCGACCTCCGGCATGTAGGTGGGGTCGTCCCAATCCAAGGTGTACTCGACCGGATCGGGGGCCTCCTCCACGTCATTCACACAGACAGGACAGCTGTCGGCAGTCTCATCAAGGGGCTGTTCGCAGCCGACGAGAACGAGCAGTGAAAGGGCTGACAGTGAGCGAAGGCGCATCGAAATCCCCGATGGGTATGGGTAGGTGGTCAACACTATAATCGGGCCTCGGGGCCCCATCTTGAACTGAACGTCTAAGGATGAAACCGCGGTGAAACCGCTGGGCCTCAGAGCAGGTGCGTTTCGAAGAAGAGCACCATCAGCTGGCTGTACAGATCGCGGTTGCCTTTCTTTCGAAAGCCGTGGCCCTCATCGTCGGCGATGAGCACCCAGGGCTCGCCTCCGGACCCACGAACAGCTGCGGCGATCTGTTCCGCCTCGCCCACGGGAACCCGGGGATCGTTGGCGCCGTGGACGATGAAAAGCGCCGCCTCGATCTCGTGGGCTCGCGCCACCGGAGAGATGGCCTCCAGGTGGGCGCGCATGACGGGATCTCGCTCGTCTCCGTACTCGGCTCGGCGCAAATCCCGACGGTAGGGCTTGGTGTTCTCCAGGAAGCTGACGAAGTTGGCGATGCCCACACTGTCGCAGCCCGCGACGAAGCGATCCGGGTAGTGGATGAGGCTGGCCAGCACCATGTAGCCCCCGTAGCTGCCTCCCCGAACGCCTACACGCGCCTCGTCGAGAACCGGGTTGGCCGCGACCCAGTCCAGGATGGCTCCGATGTCCCGCACGCTGTCTTCGCGCAGCACACCGTCATCCAGGCTCAGGTAGTGCCTCCCGTAGCCGTTGGAGCCACGGACGTTGGGCACCACCACGGCGATCCCTCGCGCCAGGAAGTACTGGAACAGTCCCTTGAAGTGAGGCCGGGCCTGGGCCTCGGGGCCTCCGTGGATGCCCATCAGGACCGGGAAGGGTCCTTCTCCCTCGGGACGGTAGAAGAAGAAGGGCACCTCCAGGCCATCAAAGCTCTCGACCGTCTCGACGGAGGGCGCGATGAAGCGCTCCGGATCCAGACCGCCGATCTCGCTGGAGGTCCACTGTGTGGCTGCGCCGCTGTCCAGGTCCAGGGTCCACACGTCGGGCACCCGCGTGGGCCCGGCGAGGGTGAAGCCCAACACCGCCGCCTCGCGAGCGAAGCGCAGACCGCTGATGATGGAGGGCGGCAGGTCTGGCCGGGCGGTCTCACCGGTGCTCGTGTCCACCAGGTACAGGGTGCCGTAACCGTGCTCGTTGACGGTGTAGGCCAGGGTCTGCCGGTCTGCGGAGATGGCCAGGTTCTCGACGTTCCAGCCAAGCTCCGGGGTGACCTCCACCACCTCCCGGTCCCGCTTTCGCAGCCCGAGATTCAGATCCAGGAGCCACAAGGAGACGAACTCTCCTCCGTAGTCTCCCAGCACGTAGACCCCGGTCCCCGTCGCATCGAAGACCGCGTCCCGCCAGGCTCCCGGTGTCCGGGTGACCGGATGAAGCTCCTGGTCGTCGAGATCCAGGAGGAAGATCTCGGAGTCGTTGACCGAGACGTAGTGGCGGACCAGCAGCTGCTGCCCGTCCGGGAGCCAGTCCAGCGGATACCAGACCCCCTCCTCCGCGGTCAGGCGAACGACCGCGGTGCTCTCCAGGTCCACCAGCACCACATCGGTGTGTGCCGGGTCGCGACCGTTGTTGGTTGTGGCGAAGCTACGACCGTCCGGGCTGAGCAGCACACCTCCCCAGCGCGAATCAGGATCCGTGAGCCTCCCGCGCACATGGCTGACGATCTGGTTGTGTTCGTTGCCGCCGCGGTCCGAGCGGTAGAGGAGCTCTCCGCCGTGGGTCCACATCCCTCCCCGGGCCGGCTCTGCACCAAAGGTGAGCTGGCTCCGGGCCCCCATCGGCTGGTCCACGCGGTGCAGCTGAGCAACCTCACCAAAGCGGGTGGAGATGAGCAGTGATCGGCCGTCTGCAGACAGATCCAAGAGCGAGGCTGAGCGGGCATCCAGGTAGGGAGCGAGCGCTTCGACCAACTCGGTGGGGGCTTCGGCGGGGGCACCCTCAATGCGGACATCAGCGGAGAGGGTGCTCAACAGCAGGGGAAGCATGCCAGGGCCTTAGCGCATCCGAGGATCCGGCGGAACTTCCTTGGCTCCGCGCTGACCAACACCCCAGGAGGGCTTCCTGGTGCACAGCTGTTGCTCAGCGAGAGAGCGCCTTCGTCGAACCGTCGAGGGAAGCGCGTGCTGAGGCGGGACTGGTCTCCCCTGCTGAACCTGGCGTCACTGGCTGTGCCCCTCCTTCTGCTGGTCGCGGTCATCGGCTTCGAGAGAGCTCCGGAGCCGGAGCAGAGTCCTCGCAGGGTCCCGCATCTCCTGGTCCTCTCATTGCAACCGGACCACGCCTCGCTCGCCGGCCGCACGATGCCTTGTCCCAGGGACTGCCTCGTCGATGGCTACGACCTCGAGGCCCTGGACAGCTCACTGGCGGAGCTGAAGAAGCTGCAACCGGACAAGGAGCAGATCGTCATCGTGCCCGACGGGCGCGTCCCCTATGCGCGGCTGCTCGAGGTACTGGACACCGTCCGGCCCTACTACGGTCTGCAGAGCATCCAACCCGAGTAGGCTTCAGGCACCCGCACCATCGAGCACCGGAAGTCCTGGTGCCTGCAGGTGGGTTCACCGGTCCAAGAGCAGGCATGCGACGCGCTGGAATCCTCTGCCACATCAGCTCCCTTCCAAGCCGAGGACCGATCGGAGACCTGGGACCTGCTGCCCACGCCTTCGTCGACTGGCTGGCACACGCCGGCTGCACCAGCTGGCAGGTCCTGCCGCTCAACCCCATGGGGCCGGGTCTGTCCCCCTACGCGTCCCCCAGCGCGATGGCCGCCGAGCCGCTCCTCATCTCCCTGGATCGCCTGGTAGAGCAGGACCTGCTGGAGCCCTTCGACGCCCCACACACCGCTTCCGTCGACGAGGCTCTGCTGGCTTCGTGGAAACGACCCTTGTTGGAGCGTGCCGCGGCACGCGTCCCCGCTCCGGAGATCGACGCCTGGGCGCACGAACACCCCTGGGCCGAGGCCTGGGCTCGCTTTCGGCTGCCCGAGTCGCCACGCATCGAGCTGGCCCTGCAGATGCTCTTCGACCGGCAGTGGGCGGTGCTGCGAGGGGCCTGCGAGGCACGGGGCATCGAGATCATCGGCGACGTCCCCATCTTCGTCAGCGGGCAAGGCTGCGACGCGACCCTCCGGCCCGAGCTCTTCGACTTCTCGGTCTCGGCGGGGGTCCCCCCGGACTACTTCAGCCCCACCGGCCAGCTCTGGGGCAACCCCCACTACGCCTGGGACGCACACCGGGCCGAGGGCTTCGCCTGGTGGACGGCGCGGATGGAGCGCGCCCTGGAGCACTGCCACGTCCTCCGGGTGGATCACTTCCGCGGCTTCGTCGGCGCCTGGGCGGTGCCCGCCCACGCGGAGACCGCCATGGATGGTCAGTGGCTTCCGGGACCTGGGCTGGAGTTCTTCGAAGCCCTGCCACCCATGCCGCTGATCGCCGAGGATCTGGGGGTCATCACGCCCGAGGTCGAGGCGCTGCGCCAGGCCATCGGCGCCCCTGGAATGAAGATCCTGCAGTTCGCCTTTGGCGGTGACGGAGACCACGCCTTTCTCCCCCACAACTTCGAGGGCTCGAAGTGGGTGGCCTACACGGGAACCCACGACAACGACACCGCCCGCGGCTGGTACGAGTCCGCCCCGGAGGCAGCCCGCCACCGCTTCCGGGTGATGCAGGCCTGCGACGGCCAGGACTGTTCCTGGGACCTGATTCGCTGCACCTGGGCCACGGTGGCGGAGCGCTCCATCGCCCAGCTTCAGGACGTCCTGGACCTGGGCAGCTCCGCGCGCATGAACACCCCGGCAACGGTGGAAGGCAACTGGCGCTGGCGCTCCCAAAGCCCACCACCAGAGCTGGCGGCGCGTCGATTGGCGGAACTCGCCTGGGCCTTCGGCCGGTTAGCCTGAGCTCATGCTCAAGCGCCTCTCCGGCCTTCCCCTACGACTCGCCCGGCGCATGGCTCGGCGAGTACAGGACCAAGATGCTGCGCGCCATGCGGTGGAACCCAGCGCTCCCGCATCCTCCATGACGAAGGAGATCCCCGAGCACGAGCTGGCCGACGTGGAGCCCGAGAGCCTGCAGGTCGACACAGCGCGGGGTCTGTTGTTGAGCGTCGGAGCACCGCGAGGAGAGGGTGTGCACATCCCCCTGGACGAGCTGGTCATCCGGCTGGCCGAGCTTCCCGACGGCACCGACATCACGGTGGTGGGTGACACACCCGCCGACGCTCTTCGAGCAGCGCGCTTCCTTCTCTTCCGCGGCTTCGAGCCGGGCCGCGTGCTCGTGTTGAGAGAGCCATGATCCTTCTGTTCGCAGGCTGCTTCCTCTTTCCCAGCGAGGAGGAGAAACAAGAGACCCGGCGTGTCGAGGAGGCGGAGGTCCTCAAGAACTACGAGGAGCGCACCACGAACAAGGACACCGGGGGCCGAAAGGAGGTGGTGACGGGCGCATGCGGCACCACCGAGGGCACCGACGCCCCCCTGGTGGATGACTGCATCACCGCCGATGTGGGATGCGGCGACACCATCACAGGACACACGACCGGAGGCGCGAAGGGCTGGGACGAGGACTTCTACCTGTCCCACTACTGCATGCCCATGCCCAAGAGCTACGGAGGCTCCGAGCGGGTGTTCCGCCTGGCCGCCCCCGCGGACAGCACGGTCCGGATCGACCTGGACAGCCCCTGCGGTGACCTGGACCTCTTCGTCGTGCACTGGTCCGGTCGCGGCTGTCCCACCGAAGCCCACACCGTCGGAACCTGCGACTCCGACGTCTCCAACGGCGACGGGAAGCTCGAGCTCTACCAGGACCGGACGCCTCGCACCTACCTCATTGCTGTGGACGGTAAGGGGGACATCGAGGCTCCCTTCACCCTCAACGTGTCTTGTCACGAGAGGGAGTAGGCCAGCGGCGCTGGTGGGTTCTCCCAGCGCAGCTGCTCGCCTCCGTCCTGGTCATTGCCCTGCTGCTCCGCGATGCGGAGTGGGAGCGTGTCTGGGAGGCCCTCACCCGCTCCAGCCTGGCATGGCTGGCGGTGGCTACGGCGGTCAAGATGCTGGGGCTGACCCTGCACGAGGTGCGCCTGTGGACCAGCCTCATCGCCGCGGGTGAGAGGCACCCGGCGCTTCGGGTAGTCACCATCGGCTACGTCAGCGGACTGCTGAACACCGTGCTCCCCGTCCGGGGTGGGGACCTCGTGGCCCTGGGTCTGATGAAGCGCGAGTTGGGGGTGCCCGCGCCCTCGGGAGTCGCCGCCATCGGGCTGACGGGCTTTCTGGAGGCGGCGGTCTTCGGCGTGTTCCTGCTGGGGGTGGCCCTGGTCGGTGCCAGCCAGTGGGAGGAGCTGCTGGGGACCGCCATGACGCGACAGGCCACGGGCACCCTGACCCTGATGACGCTGGCGGCTGTCTTCGGCAGCGTGCTGGTCGTACTGCTGGCCCGCCGCCTCCGCAAGAAGCCGAAACAGCCCGTCGGGATCGGCCCCATCGCCTTCCTCAGAGAGACCTTGACGCGGGTCGGTGAAGGCATGGCGGCGGCGGGTCCCCTGGCCCTCAACCTGGCCCTCGCTGCCGTGCAGGTCGGCATGGTCGTCTTCTCCTTCTGGGCCATTCTTCCGGCCCTGCAACTGGAGGTGCCCTTCGCGGTCCTGGCGGTGTGTGGGGTCATCGGCGTGGGCAGCTTTGCTGCGGTGGTCCTGCCTCCTTCCTTCGGTGCAGGCACCGCGGCCACCAGCGTCTTTGTGTTGGGCTTCTTCGGGGTGAGCGAACCCGATGCGCTGGCCTACACGGCGCTGACCTGGGTGTCGAACACCCTGCCACCGCTGTGCTGTGGACTCGTTCCCCTGCTGCGGCGCATCGGGCGCCTGGGCCCCACGACCCAGGACGCCCCCGTTCCATCGCCACCCGGGTGAAGCCCGGCCGGCGAGCCGTCAGTCCTTGAAGGAGCGCTGAGCGGCCCGAATCCGCTTCGCGTTGACCCTGGCTTCTTTCCGTCGCTTCACCACGTCGCGGCGGGCGGCCTGCCGCGCGGCCTGGCGGCGGAGACCCAGCCAGCTGTGCAGGCGCCCCTCCTCCAGCTCACCAGCCTCCACCGCGCTCCACAGAGCACAGCCGGGCTCCTCCGCGTGGCGGCAGTCCCGGAAGCGGCAGCCGAAGGCGAGCTCCTCGAGCTCCGCGAAGACCTTCTCCACCCCCGAGCCATCCCACAGAGCCAGCTCACGCATCCCCGGCGTGTCCATCAGCACGCCACCGTCGTCCGGGAGCACAATCAGCTGCCGGTGCGTGGTGGTGTGCTGTCCACGGCCGTCGGAGGCCTTGTGGTTGACCGCTTGCTCCACTCGGCCCAACAAGGCGTTGACCAGCGAGGACTTGCCGACTCCCGATGACCCCACGAAGCCCGCCGAGCGTCCACGGCCCAGGTGGGCTCGCAGCTCGTCGATTCCCAGGTCCAGGAGCGCGCTGCTGACGACGACGGGCCAGGCAGGATGGAGTTGACGGGTGTAGCGCCCTTGGCGCTCCGGAGTCAGATCGGCCTTGTTCAGCACGATCACGGGGGTGGCTCCTCCCGCATGGACGGCGGCCATGTAGCGCTCGAGGCGCCGAAGATTGAAGTCATCGCGCATGTCCGTGACGACGAACACCACGTCGATGTTCGCTGCGACGGTCTGCCGCTGGGTGCGACGCCCGGCGGCCTGGCGCACGAGTTCGGTGCGCCGCACGAGGCTCACCTCGATGCGCGCCCGCTCCTTCCCCACAGGGGGTTCCACGAGCACCCAGTCCCCCACGCAGGGTGGAGGGCAGGCCCCGAGACGGGCGGTGGTGGGGCCGATGGCCCCGTCGATGCGATAGCTCCCGCTGTGATCAGCGATGACGCGGGCAGGTAGAAGGTCTGGGCGAGCCGCCTGGCGGCGGGCACCCTCGAAGTAGTCGCTCCAGCCGAGCGAGCTGCAGTCGTTGGGTTTCAACGGTCTCTCCGTTCGAATACGTACAGGTGTGCCGCAACAGGGCGGCGGAGACCGCAGCGCTACGCGGAACCTGTCGTGCTTCTAGAGAGAGCCGTGGACGGAGGCGCAGGTGCGGCGGATAGCGTGAGTCACAGCCATTGCACCCTCCTTCCTTCCTGGGGTTGGTCGACGCCCGAGCGGGCGCCTACACACCAATAGACGCGACCCCGGCGGAGGACAAGCCCTTTCGTTCAAGGACCGAGCAGCGCGTCCAAAGAGGGCTCCTTCCCGTACTCCAGGCGCAGCACAGCGCTGCCCTCGGCGAGCCGCCAGGTCGCCACCTCCCGCTCGACGCACCGGCCCATGGGACCTGGAACGCTCGCCCAGGCATGGAACTGGCCCTCCCTCTGCTCGAAGCTGACCTCCAGCTTGGTGTACTCCACGTCCCCGGCAATGTGGATCTGGCAGGCACTCCACGCGGCCCGGTGCTGCTCGATGAGTGGCTGAAGAGCCTCGCCCTCCACACCCTCGGCCTTCAGCACGGTGACCTTCAGTTCACGGTCCTTGCGCGCCTCGGGGCTGAGTTGGTTGGCCTCGATCAGGAGCCGAGCGCTGCCCTCCACCATCAGGACATACCAGGTGGTGACCTCTCGACTGACGCAGTCGATGTAGTCCTTGCTGCTCCCGCGGGTGTCCTCCACCGTGGTCCCTCGCGCATCGACCACGACCCTCATCGACGCCCAGCCCCAACCGCAGGCCCTGAGCGCCTCAGCCCCCTTGTCCGCGGCCTCCTCCAGACGCTGAACCGCCTCCTCCGTGTCGCCCTCGTAGATCTCGATGCGTGCGCTCAGGAGCAGGGTCAGCAGCAGCATCAACTCAGGTCCTGACGAATCCTGTTCAGGGCCGAGCCCGCGACAAACCACGCGTACTGATCCGCGGAGAGCGTGTTCCGGGTCGCGATGCGGTCCACACTGCCGTCGCTGTGGGTCAGCACGAGGCTTGGGCTTCCACCCTCTCCGATGCTGCCGATGTTCTCGATGGCGACCACGTCATCCCCTCGCACCCGGTCGTAGTCAGCAGGGTCGGCAAAGGTCAGCGGCAGGACGCCCTGCTTCTTCAGATTGGTCTCGTGAATGCGAGCGAAGCTGCGAACGATGACCGCCCGACAGCCCATGTGGCGGGGCTCCATGGCGGCGTGCTCCCGGCTGGAGCCTTCGCCGTAGTTCTCGTCTCCGAAGATGACCCACTGCTGGCCTGCAGCCCTGTACTGCCTGGCGATGTTCGGGTGCGTGTCCTGCTGGCCTGTCAGGAAGTTGGGCCCGGTGCCGTACTCGCCGGAGAGATCGTTGTGGGCACCAGCCATCAGGTTGCCGCAGATGTTGGTCAGGTGACCCCGGTACTTCAGCCAGGGGCCGGCGGCGCTGATGTGGTCCGTGGTGCACTTGCCTCGGGCCTTGACCAGGATCCGCAGACCGCTCAGGTCGGTGCCCTCCCAGGCGTGGAAGGGCGTGAGCCGCTCCACCCGCTCGGAGTCATCGGTAATGACGACATCGATGCCGGCGCGCTGATCGAGCGGCAAGGGCGGAACGAAGCCCTCAAAGCCTCCCTCGAAGCCCCTGGACGGCAGCTCGTCGCCCTGAGGGGGCTCGAGCAGGAAGGTGTTGCCCTCAGCGTCGCTCAGGGTGTCTCGGGCGGGATCGAAGCCCAGGTCACCCGCCAAGGCGATCGCGGTGACCAGCTCGGGGCTGCCGATGAAGCTCAGGGTGGAGGGGTTGGCGTCGTTGCGACCCCGGAAGTTGCGGTTGAAGGAGGTGATGATGCTGTTGACGTCACCCTTCTCGATGTCGTCGCGGCGCCACTGACCGATGCACGGGCCACAGGCGTTCGCCAGAACCACGCCCCCGATCTCGCCCAGATCCTGCGCCTGACCATCGCGCTGGATGGTCTCGAAGATCTGGTCGCTGCCGGGACTGATCATGAAGCCCACCTTCGCCTTCACGCCTCGAGCCGCCGCCTGCCGCGCAATGTGCGCGCTGCGCTCGATGTCTTCGTAGGAGGAGTTGGTGCAGCTTCCGATCAGGGCGTACTTGAGCTTGCGCGGCCAACCCTTGTCTTCGCACTCCTGGCCCAGCGCCGAGATGGGGCGCGCCAGGTCGGGGGTGTGGGGACCGACCACGTGGGGTTCCAGCGTGCTGAGATCGATCTCGAGGACCCGATCGAAGTAGTTCTCCGGCCTCGCCTCCACGTCCGGATCCGCACACAGCTCGGCCGAATGCCGCTCGGCCAACGCCGCCACGGCCTCGCGACCCGTGGCCCGCAGGTAGGTCGCCATCCGCTCATCGAAGGGGAAGAGGGAGGTCGTCGCCCCGTGCTCCGCGCCCATGTTGCAGATGGTGGCCTTGCCGGTACAGCTGATGCTGGCGCAGCCGGGGCCGAAGTACTCGACGATGTGGTTGGTGCCACCCTTGACCGTGAGCAGCTCGCAGACCTTCAGGATGACGTCCTTCGCGCTGGCCCAACCCTTCAGTTCGCCGGTCAGCTTCACGCCGATGAAGCCCGGGTTCAGGACCTCCCAGGGCAGCCCGACCATCGCATCCACCGCGTCCGCACCGCCGACACCCACGGCGATCATTCCCAGCCCACCCGCGTTCACGGTGTGGCTGTCCGTACCGATCATCAGCCCACCCGGGAAGGCATAGTTCTCGAGCACGACCTGGTGGATGATGCCCGCTCCAGGCTTCCAGAAGCCCAGCCCGTAGCGGGCGCTCACGCTGTGCAGAAAGCGGTAGACCTCGGCGTTCTCCTGCTCGGCAGTGGAGAGATCATCGTCAGCACCAACGTGGGCTCGGATGAGGTGGTCACAGTGCACCGTGCTGGGCAAGGCGACCTGGTCGCGACCCGCGACCATGAACTGCAGCAGCGCCATCTGGGCCGTCGCGTCCTGCATGGCCACCCGATCCGGGTGCAGGTCGAGGAAGCTCTCGCGCCGCTCGAAGGGGGCCTGGGGATCTACCAGGTGGGTGAAGAGAATCTTCTCTCCAAGGGTCAGGTCACGGCCAAGGCGTCTGCGGCCGATGGCGTGGCGCTCTGCCTGGGTCCCGTACAGCCGTTCGATGGCGCTGGCGTCGAGCATTCAGTGTCTCCAGGATGGGTGCAGGCGCATCGCTTAACGCACATGAGCAATGATGGACCCCCTGGGTGGAGGCCGACCAGGCTCGAGCGCCCTGCAACCAAGCTACGGACGACAAAGCCAACAATCCAATGGATTCTCTCTTGGGAATCGATAGAAACTATCTATGACTTCCGTGCTTCGCCCAGCCGCCCAGGGCGGCGAGCGCTGAGCACCGCGGAGCGAGCCATCTCTCTCTTCATCGTCACCACTCCGGGCTTGGAACACGTGCTGGCCGAGGAGGTCGAGGAGCTCGCGGATCGGTCTGCAAAGGCGGTTCCGGGCGGGGTCGAGCTGGAGGGCGACCTGGTGGACGCCGCTGGCTTGGCCCTGTGGTCTCGCTGCGCCGCTCGGGTGCTGGTGCGGATAGGCCATTTCCAGGCCGCGAGCCTGGAGCAGCTGGCGACGGAAGCCAAGAAGCTGGACCTGTCGCCCTTCCTTCGGCGAGGACAGCCCGGGCAGGTCAAGGCCACGGTGCACAAGAGCCGCATCCGACGAGCGGACGTGGCGGCCGCCAAGGTGGCTTCGGTCCTGCGCCTCCCCGAGCGGGGACGCCTGCCTCCAGTGGAGTTCCTGCTACGCATCGACGGCAAGCAGGCCACCCTCTCCGTGGACGCCAGCGGCCTGCTTCACAAGCGGGGCTACCGCAAGGCGACCGCTCGAGCGCCGCTCCGCGAGAACCTGGTGGCCAGCGTGTTGCGGGCTTCCGGCTGGCGCACCGGGGTACCGCTCGCCGACCCGATGTGCGGCAGCGGCAGCTTCTCCATCGAAGCGGCGCTCATCGCTCAGGACAGGGCTCCGGGCCTGGAGCTGAAGCCTCCAGTCATCGGCCTGCCTGCCTTTCCCACCAAGGCGTGGAGCCGAATGCTCAAGGAAGCGCACGAGGCGAGACGTCCCCAGGAGGGCTGGTTCCACACCGCGGACCGTGACCAGCGCGCCATCGAGGCCACCCGCTCCAACGCTCAGCGGGCCGGGGTTGAGCTGTCCCCCCTTCACCTGGACATCTCCCAGGCGGTGGAGTCCCCTCCAGGGCCGGGCCTGGTGGTGCTGAATCCACCCTACGGAAAGAGGGTGGGCGAAAACGCGAAACTGGCGGGCCTGTACCGCCGCACCGGCGAGGCGCTTCGACGGGACTACCCTGGCTGGCGCGTGGCCGCTGTGTGTCCGGACAAGGCGCTCGCAGGCCGTCTGGGCAAGGGAATGGAGGAGCTGACCCGCTTTCGCAACGGAGGCCTTCAGGTCTTTCTGTGGGTGGGCACGATCGACGCCTGATCCCCGAGCGGCACGAATACGTAAGAACCCTCCACCGTAGACGTTGTCCTTGCACCGGGATTCATGACGCGCCTGTTGCTATCGATCGACCGTCTCTTCAGCGCCACCCGTCCAGCCTGGATTGGGCTTGGCCAGGTGGGTATCGCCGTGCTGGGAGTGCACCTGGCCGCGGACCGTCTCGACGACTGCGCCTACCACTTGCTGCTGTGGCTCAACGGTCCCCTCTCGGTGCTCATGGACCGCTTCGGTCTCGCCGGCCTCGACCCGGAACAGCTGGTCAGTCCCGCCACCTGGACTGCTGTGGCGCTGGAGCTTCTGGCCGACCTCTTCCTGCTGGGTGCCCTCACGCTCACGCCTCACACACCCCGACTGTCCTGGCAGCACTACAAGGAGCGGCTGACCGTCCGCGCGCTGGTTCTTCCGGTCTTCTGGGCGCCGGTCTGCCTTGCGGGGGCCTGGGTTGTGGGGATGGCCACCGAAGACCTGCTCGCTGGATGGAATGCCTCGGCAGCCCGCCTCGCCGGCTGGAGCATCGCCGCGGTGGTCGCCTGGCGCCTGGGCTGGACCGGCTGGCGCAGGGTCGTGGGGGGCCTGGACATGCCCTCGAACACCGACCGGAGCGGACGGGTGTTCCGCCTGATCCCCCGCTGGCGCCTGGACGGGCTGGCATGGGCGCCTCTGTTGCTGGTCCTCGCAGCGCTGGCCGTCCGACACGGACTCCCCCTGTGGTGGTGGCTGGAGTGAGCACCCCGACCCCCCGTGAGCGCCTCTTCGGCAAGCGGAGCCCAGGCGGAGCCCTGGATGTCCTTCTGGTCGTCACCGTTCTGCTCGCTGTCTGGCTCAGGACCCCCGTGGGAGGTCTCGGGGGCTGGCTCGTCGATCGGGTCTCTGGGGAGCAGAGCGAGCTTGCCCTGACCGAGTACTTCGCGACGGGCACCACCCCCGAGGCCATCACCCAGGCAACCGTCATCGCGGCGAGCCTGGAGCCTCTGCCCGAGGGGGCCTTTCCGGAGCCCTACCGCAGCGCTGCGCGCGTCACCCTGGTCGAGGAGGGCGAGGACGAGGACGAGCGCCTCGCCGAGCTGGACCAGATCCATCGGGGCAACCCGGAGGCCACCCTGGAGGTCTACGCCATCGGCGAGCAGGCTCGCCAACGCGCCATCGACCGTGCCCGCGCCGCCGGCGTGAAGGAGCCCGACTCCTTCTCCAATCATCGCCGCTTTCTCTCACGCCGAGACGCCGAGCGAGGAGACCAGATCGTGGCCCGGACCCTGGGTGCAGGAAGCATGATGAGCCTGGCGTGGCCGGTGGACGACCACTTCAGAATCACCAGTCCCTGGGGCTTCAGAACCCATCCCCTGAGTGGACGAAAGGGCTTGCACAACGGGGTGGACGTGGCCGTCCCGGTAGGCACCGAGGTCCGCTCCGCCCAGAGCGGCACGGTGGTGGTTGCCGCCGAAGACCGCATCAACGGCAAGTACGTGGTGATCGACCACGGCCATGGCGTGAAGACCAGCTACTGCCACCTCTCCGAGCTGCTGGTAGCGCGCAAGGACGAGCTGACGCGAGACCAGCCCATCGGCTCCAGCGGAAAGACCGGGAGAGTGACCGGCCCCCACCTGCACTTCGTGTTGAGGGTCGGCCTGAAGACCGTGGACCCGGAGCGCTTCCGGCCCGTTGTTCCCACCACCGCGGACGCAGAAGAGTGATCTGGCTCGCGAGCGCTCTGGCCGGGCAGGTGCAGGTGGACGCGGGCCTGGACCGCGAGATCCTGCGCGTCGGAGCCGTCGAGGAGCGCTACCTCGTGGTGGAGATCCAGGCACCCGAGCAGGTCAGCCGCCAGAACGTTCACCTGGCGCTTGTCATGGACAGCAGCGACAGCATGTACGTCGCGGGAAAGCTGGACTTCGCGCGGGATGCCGCCTCCGCCCTGGCCACGCAACTCGGCGCTGGAGACACCTTGAGCGTCGTCAGCTTCGACACCGACGCCGAGCTGCACCTGCGCCAGGGCCCCGTCACGAACCCCGCGCGGGTCCGCTACCTGCTGGACATGCTGACCACCGGTGGCGGCACCAACCTGTTCGGAGGCATGACCGCCGGACTGGAGGAGCTGAGGACCGCCATCGGAGGCGTGCGCCGCATGGTGGTGCTCAGCGACGGGCAGGCGACCGTCGGACCCACGGGCACGAGCCAGCTGGCCCAGGTCGCGAGCGATGCCCGAAAGGAAGGCCTGAGTGTGAGCACCCTGGGCCTGGGCCTGGAGTTCGATCGCAAGACCCTCATGGCCATCGCCGACGCTGGGGGTGGGCTCTACGGCTACGTGAACGAGGCGGACGGGGTCGCCGATCTGTTCACCCACGAACTCGACAAGGCAGCCCATCTGGCCGCAAGCGGCGTCACGGTGGACTTCGAGCCCACCGCGGGAGTGGAGTTGCTCCAGGTCTATGGCTACGAGGCCTGGGACGGTGAGAGCACTGGGCGTGGCTGGCACGCTCTGGTCGGAGATGTCCACGCGGGGGAGAGCCGCAAGGTGGTCATCAAGCTCCGGATCGATCCCGCGGTGACCCAGCTCGGCACGGTGGTCGTCCACGGTGGTGCAGCGGAAGAGCGCTTCCTCATCAACGCTGTACGAAGCGCGGATGAGCCCGCCATTCGGGCGAGCGTGGTCCAGGGACGAGCCAACAAGGTCGGGATGGTGCTGACCGGGAGCGGCATGGCCACCAGCGTGGAGTTCAACGACCGAGGCCTGGGAGTGGAGGGCGACCGGGAACTGTCCAAGACACTGGAGGCCCTGGACGATCTCCACGAGGAGCTCGGCTTCGACTTCGAGGACCAGAAGACCATGCTGAAACAGTCCCAATCGGCCTCGCCCACCCGCGCGGCAATGGACGACATCAGCTTCCGGGCCCTGGGGTACATGGAGTGAACGCGCGCGCTATGAGAGCGCGTGCTGCTCCTGCTCCTCGCGTGTGACCCCGGACCGGCCGTCCAGCCCGGGGCCGTGCTCCTGGCACGTCACCCCGAGCTGCTGGTATCGCTGACCCTTCCGGAGACCAGCCGACAGGGCCTGCCTCCCCTGCACGGCCAGCAGCCGCTGGAGTGCGAGGCCTGGAAAGAGACCCGTCGCGAAGGGGACCTGGTCGAGTGGTCCTGCCCCCTGCCCACACGCACGGTCAACTACTGGCACGACAGCACCCGGCAACCTCCCGGCCTGCGGCTGTGGCGAGACATCTGGCCGCTGCATTTCCTGGAGAAGGGCCAGGCCATCGGAGCTCGCGGGTCCTTCTCCCACAAGAACGGGCGGGTCTTCGTCCCCTGGTCGGAAGAACCGGAGAAGCTCAGCTTCGTGTACCCGCAGGCCCGTGAGGAGGAGCGCGCGCTCAACCTCGACACGGCAGCCCTGGAGGACACGGACTTCGCCCTGCGCAGCCTTCCGATGCGCCACGCCTTCCGGCACGGCCTCTTCCTTCCGGCACCCGCCGAAGCGGTCTTCGAGGTGGAGGTGCCGGCGGATGGGCACCTGAGGATGGGGGCGCTGCTGCTGAAGCCGGCCTTGCAGCAGACGGCGAGCAGCGACGGTGCCACCCTCCTCATCGAGCTGGAAGAGGGTGGCCTCACAACCCCGCTGGAGGAGCTGGAGCTCAGCCCCCACAACGGCGACACGCCGAACCTGGACCTGAGCCGCTGGGAGGGAAAGACCGTCCGGCTACACCTGCGAACGGAAGCCGGGGACAGCGCTCTGCTCGACTATGTCTTTCTCACCGAGCCCACCCTCTACAGCCCGAAGAAAGACCCCCGCCGTGTGGCCTTTGTCTTCATCGACACACTGCGACGAGACCACCTCGGCGCCTACGGCTACGAGCGCCCCGTCAGCCCCAACCTGGACCGGCTGGCCTCCCAGGGCATGGTCTACGATCAGGCGCGCGCACCCGCCCCCTGGACCCTGCCTTCCGGGCGAGCTTCGGTGACCGGAAAACACCCCGAGGACTTCGTGGCGGGTGAGCACCTGGGCACCGTCTTCGCCGAACAGGGCTGGGCCACGGCCGCGGTGGTAGGCAACACCTACCTCAGCCGCAACTTCGATCTGGCCACCGGCTGGTCCCTTCACCGCGGCGAGGTGAGCACCAACGCGAGCGAAGCCACCAACCTGGCGCTGGAGGTGCTCGGCAACCACGAAGACCGCGACCTGGCGCTCTTCGTCCACTACATGGACCCACATCTCCCGTACACGGAACCGGGGATCCACCGGCTGTGGGCCGGCGAGCCCCCAGTCCCGCTGGGTCACGTCTGGATGGAGAAGGATCTGGGAAAGGCCTGGGAGGAGCATCCCCTGGAGCGCGATGCGATGCGCCAACACGTCATCGACCGCTACGACCAGAACATTCACTACGTGGACGGCGAGCTGAGGCGTCTCCTCGAGGCCTTGGGTCCAGAGGCCACGGTCGTGGTCTTCTCCGACCACGGTGAGGAGTTCTGGGAGCGGGGGGTCGTGGGGCATGGCCACGGGCTGAGCGAGGAGCTGTTGCGCGTGCCGCTGATCCTGCGCGGGCCCGGAGTCGAGCCCGCCCGGAGCAGCCGTCCGGCCACCCTTCAGGACATCCTCCCCACGGTCCTGGAGGTGGTGGGGCTCGAGGTGCCGGAGCAGTTGGCCGGCACCAACCTGCTGGGACCCGAAGACCCCCAACGCCCCATCGCCATCGGCTCCCCGCTCTTCAGCGAGAGCGCGCTGGGCGTCGTGCACCAGGGGCACAAGTGGATTCTCAAGGGGCTGGACGAGCACCTCTACGACCTTGAGGCAGACCCCTCTCAGGCCTCGGATCTGGCGGGCCAGACGGATCTGGGCCCCTACCGCGCTGCCTACGAACAGGCCCTGGGCCGACCCCTTCGGCGGGTGCTGAGGCTGGTCGCCGAGGACAGCTCGAAGGCCTACCTGAACCCGCAGGAACGCCTACTGTTGTGGGTGCCCGGCGGCATCGTCCGGGTCTGGCCTCGGCCGGGAGGGAGCTTCCGCTTCAAGATGCCGGTGCCGGATGGCGAGCGGGTCGAGGTGCGAGGGCGCGCCCGGCCCAGCGAGCTCTTCGTGCTGCCCACGGACCCCCAGGTGGAGCCCGTGGTGGAGAGCGAAACCGGCAGCTTCGCCTGGACACTACGGCCAGAGGGCGGTCCCCCAGACGAACGACAACTCTCCGACACCCTGAAACGAGAGCTGGAGGCCCTGGGCTACGTGGAATGAAGGCCGACCGACTCGGTCAAGGCCCTACTTGGCGAGCGGCTGACCGTTGGAGTCCGTGTAGCTGCCAACCAGGATCATGATGATGTCGTAGAGCTGGCCGAAGCCACAGAGCCCGCCGGTGAACAGATACAGGATGCCCAGACCAACCTGGCCGCTGTAGAAGCGCTGGGCGCCACAGACCCCGATGAAGGGAAGTCCGAGCGACAACAACAAGGCAACCGTCCAACTCCGCTGTTCCATTTCTTGACCCTCTTCTTTATGGGCCGGAGCTTGCCACATCGGGCCGAGAATGGAAAGCGGCGAAGACCATGTTTCCCCAGCGCTATACGAGGGGCCGACCCCAACAGTCGGAGTAGGCCCCGACCAGGATCATGATGATGTCGTAGAGCTGGCCCAGGCCACAGAGCCCGCCGGTGAACAGGTAGACCAGACCCAGGAAGACGTGGCCACTGTAGAGCCGCTGAGCCCCGCAGACACCCAGAAAGGGCATCCCGAGTGCCAACAACAAGGCCACTGTCGAGCTCCGTTGTTCCATGCCGTCCTCTCGGAGAGCCTCCCACATCCCCCTCTGATTGGAAAGTGGCCGCCCTATTCCTGTGAGTTCGGGTTCCGCTGCTGGAGAGGGTAGGCGTGTGGCACGAGCTGTCCTTCCCAGGCCAGACAGCGCTGCTTCAACTCCTCCACCACCGCTGCTCGCCCGGGGTCCTCGGCGAGATTGAGGGTCTCTCCGGGGTCCTCGTCCAGGTCGTAGAGCTCGACAGCCTCCCGCTCGAAGGCGGGCTTCCGGTACCAGGTCAGCTTGTAGCGAGGCCCCCGGGCCATCGTCATGCCAAGGTCGCCCTTGCGGGTGATGAAGTCGGCGGCGAAGGCAAGATCCCGGCCAGCCTTTCCCGAGAGAAGGGCGCCCGAGAGGTCTCTTCCGCGACCTCCGCACTCCACGCCGACCAGCCCCCCAACCGTGGCGAGCAGGTCCACCTCGCTGACGAGGTGTTCGTAGCTTCCCGTCGGCAATCCCGGCGCTCGCAGGATGAAGGGCTTGCGGGCGCTGCTGTCGAACATGGTGTGCTTCAGCCAACAACCACGCTCCCCCGCCATCTCCCCGTGGTCACTCATGTACACGACCAGCGTGTTCTCGCGCAGCCCCAGGGAATCGAGCTCGTCCAACACGAGGCCCACCAGGTGGTCCATGTACTCGACCGAGGAGTAGTAGCGTGCCTGCAACAGGCGGTGGTGCTCGGGCTGGAGCCCGCCCCAGTCGTTCTTCTTCGCCTGGCGATCCGTACCCGGACTCAGCGAAGAGTCGGCGCCGTATGCGCCCGGCATGTCCGCCGGATCGTGCCGGTGGTACCAGTCCCTGGGCAGGTCGTAGGGATGATGCGGCGCCCGCACACCCAGGTACAGGAAGAAGGGGGTGGTTCCCGGGTTGCGTCGAAGCTCCGCGATGGCCTCCTGAACCAGCAACCAGCTGTCGGAGGTGCTCACATCGGGGCGCAGCTTGCCCTGGAAACGATTCCCCTGCGGCATGCTCGCGTAGACCGGGCTGTCGTCAGGATCGAAGAGCGGGGGCTCCTTGCTGACGCGGCGGGCTTTCCGCACTGCGTTCCAGGCCGCTCCGCTCTTGTCGTTGAGGATGCGATCAAAGCCCAGGGCTCCGTCCACTTCCTCGGACCAGGAGTGCAGCTTGCCGAGACAGGTCGTCCGGTAGCCCGCAGCCTGAAAGTCCTGGAGGAGGGTGGGCACGCGGTTGTCGAAGATGTAGCGGTTGCCGAGCTGGCCGTGCTCCCAGGTGTGGAGGCCCGTCAGCCATGACTGGCGGGTGGGCGCACAGACCGGCGTGGCCACGTAGGTGCGGGTGCAGCTCAGCCCCTCCTCCATGAAGCGGTCCAGGTTGGGCGTGCGTACAACGGGGTGGCCACCGAGCAGCCGGGGGTTGTGCTCGTCCGAGCACAGATAGAGCACGTTGAGGCCCCGAAGCTTTCTGGTCCGGAGGTGCGGCGCCATGGCGGCCGTGGCTCCGAGGGCACCGAGGAAGCTACGGCGAGTCAGCATAGGAGTACACTATCCGCCCACTCTTCGGACGCGCTACTCCATGGTCAGCGCACCGCCCTTGATGACGTAGGTTGAACCCGGGGTGGTCTTGATGCCGCCTCCGTTGAGGCAGATGAAGGCCTCGTCCGCCACGTCGAACATGCGGGTGGTCTTGTTCTGCACCGTGCTTCGGAGCCCCGCAAAGCAACTGGAGCTGTCCGCGATCAGCACCTCGTGAGCTGCACCGTCCTCGTTTCGTACCGTAATGCTGTTGCCGCCGACGCCGAACTCCTCCGTCTCGCACGCGACGAGAAGACACAGACCAGCCACCACGATGAGCTTGTTCATGACCATGAGCGTAGCGCACCACGGGCTTCGCGCGATGACGGGCCGATTGCTCAGCGGGCCTTCGCCTTCTTGGTCCCGGCGTGCGTCACGGCCTCGCCCTCCAGAATCAACGCCTCGCCTTCGCCCCGCGCCGAGGTGAAGGTGGTCGTCAACCGCAGGTCTCCAACCGGGAAAGCATCCCGTGCTGGCCATGCCCCGTGAGCCGACTCGGCGATGCCCTCCAGGATCAAGCCCTCGCCCAGCCAGGACAACGGATCGACCAGGGCCGCGCCTGGGCTGCGTTCTCCTTCCTGAAGATCGTCCGCCTTCAGGCGGATGTGGCCCTTGCTCAGCTCGATGGGGCCTTCCAGGGTGTAGTCCCGCCACCAGCCGCTCCCCTCGAGCCGCCACAGCCGCAGCCCCAGGGTGAAGCGCTCGCCTTCCACGTCCAGGGAGGTGGGCTCGGCGTGGAGGTTCATGGCGTGCTCACCGCTGATGTCGCCAGCCTGGAAGGCGTCCTTTCGGGAAGCGTCCAGCAGCACACCCTCACTCATCACCACCTGAAAGCCCTCACCGTCGAAGGAGGGCAGCGTCATGCCGGCAGGCTCCACACACATCGCGAGCGCCTCGATCAGGAGCCCGTCGCTGGAGCCCCGCACGCGCACGTCGCGCAAGAGCAGATCCGGTGACGCGACCGCCCCCAGATCCACGTCCTTCACACCCTCGAGGAGCTCCCTGCTCGCCCCTTTCAAGGGCTTGGCCAGCTCCGCTTCGTAGCCTGCGAGCTCCAGTTCAAGCTCCTGGATGTCCTGCAGGCTCATGAACAGGTGTCGACCGCGCAAGCCGCCTTCCGAGGTCTGGAAGTGCATCTGGGCACGGAAGCGCAGGGTGAAGGGAAACTCCTTCTTCAGCTTCTTCACCCGAAGCCGAGCGGTGCCCTTGATGGTGCCACGAAGACCGACGCACTGATCACAGTCCGGCTCGATCAGCTGCACCTTCTTCAGCTCGGCGTCAAAACGCACCTTGCCCACCGGCAAGTCCAGAGGTGGAGCCTCGGCCAGCTCCGCGTTGGCTGCTCCCTTCAGCATGGAGACGACCAACTCCTCGCCCAACTGCAGGGCGACCTCGCTCTCCCACCCTTCCGTCAGGGCGGCGGGCGGCCCCAAAGCGCGCGCTTTCCGGGCCTCATAGTCCCCGGTGACATCATGCGCCTTGCAGGCCAACGAAAGCAGAGCCAGCATCCACTCTGATAGAACCCGAATCGTGCCCTCCATCCAGCTAGGACCCTTTCTCGTGCACCGCCCCATCGGGAGCGGAGGCATGGGTTCGATCTGGGCGGGAGAGCACATCGAGCAGGGCATCGCTGTCGCCGTCAAGGTCATCAACGCGGACCCGGCGCCTCGCTCGTCCTACCTGAAGGCCTTCCGCAACGAGGTCCGCGCGGTCGCCGGTCTGGACCATCCCGGCATCGTCATGATCTTCGACCACGGCCAGGTGCCCCCGAGCGCTGAGGACCCCAGCGGTGGCCGGATGCTCCCGAACAGCCCCTACCTGGTCATGGAGCTGGCCAGCGGTGGGTCCCTGGACGACCTGCAGTCCGCCATGACCTGGCCTCAGCTCGAAGACGTGCTCTTTGGTCTCCTCGACGCGCTGGGTCACGCTCACGCTCGCGGGGTGGTCCATCGCGACCTGAAGCCGGGCAACGTGCTGGTCTGTACCGCTGACGACCTGCGCCCCGGCATCAAGCTGGCCGACTTCGGCTTGAGCCATGCGGGCGAGGTCCACGGAAGCGGGTCCCGCTATTCGGGCACCCCCCGCTACATGGCTCCTGAGCAGTTCCACGGCGAGTGGCGCGACTACGGCCCGTGGACCGACCTGTACGCGCTGGGCTGCGTGGCCTTCGAGTTGGTCGGCGGGCAGACGCCCTTCGAGGCGAGCGACTACACCACCCTGCGCCAGGGGCACCTCTACGCCGATCCGCCGGGCCTGGTCCCGAGCCCTGCCTTCCCCGCGGGCTTCGAGGCCTGGTTGATGCGTCTCCTGGAGAAGGACCCCCGCCATCGCTTCCAGAGCGCCGCCGACGCCGCCTGGGCTCTCTGGACCCTGGACCCCCCGAAGGACCCGGAGGCCCACCTGAAGGGGCCCGCACGAGGGGTTCAGAACCGCATCGCCCGCTGCACCCTGGCCCTGGACAGCCTCTATCCGCCAATCGGGCGAGCAACCCAGCACTTCTATGAAGACCTGCCCGGCCAAGCGGAGTCCGTGCCGCCCATCAGCGAGGTGAGCTCGGCGCCTCCGATGCGCATGAGCACGCCCTCCATGCCGCGGGACTGGCGACGGCCCGCGATGCCGCGAAGCATGCGCCTGGTCGGCGCGGGACTGAGCCTCTACGGCCTACGTCGGGTGCCCCTGGTGGGCAGGGAACCCGAGCGGGACGCCATCTGGGAAGCCCTGGCGCGAGTCCGTGCTACCGGTCACGCCCGGGCCGTGGTCATCCGCGGCCCCGGCGGAGTGGGCAAGAGCCGGCTGGTGGAGTGGATGGCGCAGCGCTCCCAGGAGCTCGGGTCGGCCCTCCTCCTCAAGGCCACCCACGGCCCCACCGCGAGCCCTCGTGACGGCCTGCCCGGCATGTTGACCCGCCGCTTCCGATGCGCCGGCCTGAGCCGCGACGACACCCTGAACCGTGTCGAGCGGCAACTGCGCAGCGCCGAGGTGGACGACCCCTACGAGTGGCACGCGCTGACCGAGCTGATGATGCCGTGGTCGACCGGTGACAGCGCCGATCGCGTGGTGTCCTTCGCGCAACCCTCGGAGCGCTACGTCCTGGTTCGCCGCCTGATCAAGCGTATGGACCGGCCCTGCATCCTGTGGCTGGACGACGCCCAGTCGGGGTCCGACGCCGTGCACTTCGCCTGGGATCTGCTCGAAGGGGATCCCTGCCCCGCGCTGCTGGTGCTCACCGTACGCGACGACACGGCACTCACCCCCCTGGACGCTCTCCTCCAGCATCCGCGCTGCACCCTGCACGACCTGCCCCTGCTCGGAGCCGAGGATCGGCGCCAGCTGGTGCAGGGCCTGCTGATGCTGGAGGGTGAGGTCGCCACCCAGGTCGAGGAGCGCACCGGTGGCAACCCGCTCTTCGCGGTGCAGCTGGTGGGCGACTGGGTACAGCGACGCATCCTGCTTCCCGGTCCCGATGGCTTCGTCCTGGAGCAGGGAGCGAACCTGGACATCCCGGATGATCTGCACCACCTGTGGGCATCGCGGCTCTCCTCCATCCTGAACGACGAGCACGAGCGCGTCTCGCTGGAGCTGGCGGCGCTGCTGGGAGCCAGCGTGGACGAGCAGGAGTGGAGGGTGGCCCTCGAGGCCGCGGAGCAGCCCTATTCCGAGGGCCTCTCCGAGCGCCTGGTGGATCGCCGGCTCGCGCTGGAGGGAGCGAACGGAAACTGGCGCTTCCGTCACCCGCTGATGCGGGAGAGCCTGGAGCGCAGTGCTCGCGAGCAGGACCGCTGCACGCCGCTGCACAGCGCCTGCGCAGACATGCTGAGCACGCTGTACCCGATCGATCAGCAGGGCGTTCCCGCCCGGCTGGGAACCCACCTGTTGGCCGCCGAGCTCTACGAGGACTCACTGGAGCCGCTGCTGCTCGGTGCCGAGCAACACCTCGCAGCCAGCGAGTACATCGCCGCCAGCGAGCTGATGGAGCAACGCGCCCACACGGTGCGGGAGTTGCGCCTGCCCGAGAGCGACCCCCGAGTGGGAGAGGGCTGGCTGCTCCAAGCTCGGGTGTTGGTGAGGCGTGGGCGCTACGGCGAGGGGGCCCAGCTCGCCGATCAGGCGGCCCGTGCCGCCCGAAGGCACGGCTGGGAGCACCTGGTCCCCAAGGCCCTCTACACCGCGGCCCAGGCCGCCTCTCGACAGGGTTGGGTCGAGCGCAGCATGGAGCTCACCCGAAACTGCGTGCGGGAGGCTCGGACACGGAGCGACCGATCGACCGAGGCCCAGGGCCTGCGCCTTCTGGCGGTCATCAGCCAGCGCACGGGACACACCCGCGAAGCCTTGCGCCTGGGTCGGCAGGCCCTGGAGCTCTTCCGCGGGCTGGACGACGAGCGGGGCATGGCGGATGCCCTCACCGTCATCGCGGGCAGCGAGTCCTCCGCCGGCCGGCTGGAACGCGCAACGTCCATTCAACGTCGTGCGGTGAAGTTCTTCGAGAGCTGTGGCTCGCAGTACGGCCTGGCCAGCGCCCACAACAACCTCGCCGACTTCCTCCGCAAGGAAGACGACCTGGTGGGTGCCGAAGCGGGCTTTCGCGAGGCCCTGGCCACCCACCGCCGGATCGGCCACCCCGACGCCGTCGTCCCTCTCCTGAACCTGGGGATCGTGCTCACCGCACGGGGCGAACACGCCCCGGCAAGGGAACACCTCCGGGCCGGGCTGGCCCTGGCCACCCGGGCCGGTAACGGCATGATGCGGGGCTTCTCTCACGCGCTCAGCCTGCCCAGCACCGCGGTGCTGAAAGCCTGGGAGAGCTGGGGCGATCACCTGGCCGGGGCACGAGGGCTGACCGCTTCGGGCGTCTTCGACCCGGATGTCGCGGCAGCGCTTCAGCAGGCGGGCATCGAAGCGGCCCGAAGCGAGCGCTGGGAGCATGCCCGAGAGGCCCTGGAGCTGGCGGAGACCCAGTGGGAAGGCCTCGGCCGAGAGTGGGAGATCGAACGGGTCCGCAAGGCCCTGGAGACAATCGGCTAAGCTGCCCCATGATCTTTCTGCTGATGGCCTGCAGCGGCAAGGACAGCGTCGTCGACACCAGCGACCGCGACGACACCGCGCCGTCCTTTGCCGGGCCCTGTACCGACGGCTGGGGACAGCTGTCGGTCTTCCTGGACGACCCCGAGTCCGCACTCCATGTCAGCCCCGAGGGCTCCCCTGAGGGCGACGGCAGCGTGGACGCTCCCTTCGATCGGCTGGAGTCCGCTCTCCTGCATGTGCACGACAACCAGCTCTCACCGTCGATCGCGCTCTGGCCCGGGGAGTACCTCGCCACGGCGGGGGTGCTGCTCTCCGCGACCGGACAGGGCATCGACGACAGCGGCGGCTCCCTCGTGGGCTGTGGAGCAGGGCAGGTCACCCTGACGGGCGGCGCCGAGGCCCCGACCCTGGATGTCGTCCAGGTCACCGACATCACCCTGGCGGGCTTCACCATCCAGGGGGGCTACCGGGGACTGGTCGTGCGGGGTGGAGCGTCGGTCGAAGCGGAGGGGCTGATCATCGACCACGCCACCCGCACCGGTGTGCTGATCGACGGCAGCGCCACCCAGGCCACGCTGCGAGACATCACCGTCCAGAGCACCGTCCCGGACGTGGATGACAGCTTCGGCTGGGGCATCGCCGTGCAGGACGCCGCGGTCGTGCTGGAGAACCCCACCGTGACGGACATGCGGGCTGTGGGCATCCTGGTGCACGCCGGAAGCGCCACCCTCTCGGGCGGCACCGTCTCCGGCGTCACACCCGATGCGCAGGGTCTCTTCGGGCGCGGCATCCAGCTGCAGGCCTTGAGCAGCGGCACCCTGAGCGGCACCCAGGTCCGCTCCGTTCACGACGCAGGCGTCTTCGCCCACCGCAGCGTGGAGCTCTCGGTGGACGGCATCCTGATCCTCGACACCGGCGCGGGCCTGACCGCCGACGGAGGCGAGGCCAGCGGCGACGGCATGGTCGTGAGCCAGGCGGACGGAAACAACGACCCTGCGGACTTCGTGGTGGAGATCCACGACTCGGTCTTCGAGAACAGCGCCCGGGCCGGGCTGGTCCTGGACGGCGTCACCGCCACCCTGAGCGGGGTCACCACCCCGAACTCCGGGCTGGAACAGGAAGGCCACAGCGTCTTCATCCAGGGAGAGGCCAACGTCAGCGGCGGCGGCGTCGAGCCCACCACCACGCTCGGCTTCAACCTGGGCACCCTGGAGGACCAGTACGAGTAGGCCCTAGGCGGACGGAATGACCTCCCCGTCGTCGAAGACGAGCTCTTTCTCGGGCCACAACAGCGCCGCCAGGCGCCCGGTGTAGGGACGTCCCCGCAGCCGATCGAGGAAGCGTCTCCCCACGCTGTAGTCGATGCAGTAGACGTTCTTCATCGGGCCCAACGCACCCTGTGGGGTCGAGCCTGCGAACTTGCCGGAGTCCACGATCTCCAGCGCCGAGCCCTTGGGCAGCACGCGCCAGTAGTGCCCCACCACCACCGCGACGTCCTCCCGGTACGCACGCCACCAGGCCAGCCGCTCCAGCTGACGCCAGCGCCCATTGATCCACTCCAGATCGTCGCGCTTGCCTTCTGGGCCCGAGGTCATCCACTTCACCGGGTTGCCGTTCTGGATGCGGTACTCCTGCTCCTGCATGGCGCGGTCCAGCGGGGGCTTCGTGCTGGGGTCCTTCAGGGCACGCCAACGCTTCCGAAACACCGCGTCCCACAGCTGGTCACGCTTGAGACCGGCCACGATGCTCCGCTCGAAGTGGGCGAAGACCCGACCCAGATCCTGGCTGCTGTCCCTCACCTCGTCCACCGGGCCCCAGCTCGCGTGGACCACCCGAAGTTCCTCGCGCTCCAGGGCGAGCGGCATGGCGGAGATGAAGTCCATGATGAAGGCCTGCTCCGTCTCCGTCGCAAAGGCCTGGGGCATGGGCTCGTCCCCGAAGTACTGGACCTCGCCGCGGAACCACCCGTTGTCGGCCTTGGGCAATTCCCGCAGCAGGTTCAGCTCATGGTTGCCCAGGATCACCGAAGCCCGGCCGCCATCGACCTCCTGGGACACCAGGCGGACCACGCCCGGGCTGTCCGGACCACGATCGATCAGGTCCCCGACGTAGACCCGGTGCCGGTCGTCCAGGTGGTGCAACAAGGACTCCAGAGCCTCGCGCTCGCCGTGTACGTCCCCAACAATCGCGAGGGGTCCTGGGTGGAGAGGGCGAAGGTGCACGCCCCTTTAGGTTAGACCCGAAGTGTGGAGGAGTACGTTCAGGGCACCGTCGCCTCGGGATTCGAGCAGGTCCGCACGGTCTTCGCAGAGAACTTCGCCAGCCGCGGAGAGCAGGGGGCTGCCCTCTGTGTGGAGCGCGGTGGTGAGCGAATCGTCGATCTTTGGGGCGGCGAGGCCGAGCCGGGCCAACCCTTCACCGGCGAGACCCCAGCGGTGCTCTTCAGCGGCACGAAGGGCCTGGTGGCCAGCTGCATGCTCTTGCTCGTCGAGCGCGGAGAGCTCCAGCTGGACCGACCGGTGCAGCGCTACTGGCCTGAGCTCCGACCGCGGATGACCGTACGCCAGTTGCTGAACCACCGCTCGGGACTGGTGGCCCTGGATCGCTTGCCCATGGAGCTTCTCAGCCAACCTGAAGCCCTCTCGGAGCTGCTCGCGATGCAGGAGCCCATGTGGCGGCCGGGATCGGCCCAGGGCTACGGATCGGTCGCTGGAGGTCTGTACAACGCGGAGCTTCTCCGCCAGATGACCGGGACCACCGTCGGACGCTTCTTTGCCTCCGAGGTCGTCGGTCCCCTGGGGTTGGATCTCTACATCGGGCTGCCCAAACACGTGACCCCCGCCCCCCTTGTCCTCGTCGGTCGCTCCCAGATCCTGCGGAAGGTGCTCCCGACGGCCATGGGAGGAAGGGGTGTGGACGGCCGGGTGTTCCGGGCGGCCCTGCAGCCCGGTTCCCCGACCGCGCGATCGGTGGCCCAGCCCCCGGAGCTCGGAGCGCGTGGCCTCCACAACTTCAACCGGCGGGAGCTGCTGGAGCTGGAGCTTCCGTGGGCGGGCGGCGTGGGCACAGCGCGGGCTCTCGCGGGGCTCTACGGCCACCTGTCGTGCGGTTCGGGGCCCTGGTCCCAGCGCGTGCTTCGGCCACTGCACCATCGGCAGAGCTGGGCCCGACGGGATCGCGTGCTGCTGAAGCCCATGGGCTGGTCCCAGGCCTTCATCAAGGAGGAGCCACGGCTCTTTTCCCCCAACCGCGAGTCCTTTGGTCACCCTGGAGCCGGCGGGAGCTTCGGCTTCGCCGACCCCACCCTGGACATGAGCATGGCCTTCGTGACCCGAACGATGGATTGGCGCCTGCGCCCCCACCGGCCGCAGCTGCTCTGCCAGAGCATCTACCGCTGCCTCAGACGCTGACAGCCCGTCGCGACTCGGCCACGAGCCGGGTCAGGCTCACCCCCTCGGCGAGCAGATAGCTGCCTCCCAGGCCGACGATGAAGCCGAACTGGGTCAGGTGCAGCACCACGGCAAAGGTGGTTCCGATGCTCTGCTCCACGTCGAAGATGAGCAGGGCCGCCAGGCAGAAGGCCTCGTAGCTGCCCCAGAAGCCCGGGGTCGGGGCGAGGGTCATCCCCGTGATGGTCATGGTCCAGGTCGTCAGGGCCGCCTGGACCGTTGCCGGGACCCCGTGGAAGCCCACCATGAGGGTGTAGACCGCCATGATGACCCCAGCCCAGACGGTCAGCGACAGTCCCAGGCAGGCCAGGGCGGCCGAGGGGCGAGCCAGGAGCTGGCGCAGGCCCTTGTGGAAGGCGCCCACAAAGCCGCCGATGCGCTCGCTGAACCGGCGGCTGACGAGATCGACGACCGGCTGGCCCACGAGGACCAGGACGACGAGCCCGACCAGGCCCCCCAGCGTGGCCGTACCGACCACCCGCTGGCCAACGACCATGACGTCGATGTCCCCCACCACAAAGGAACCGGGGGGCAAGTCAACCCACACCGCCACCAGCAGCAACATGCACAGCAGACAGAAGAGGTCCAGCAGGCGCTCCAGGAAGACCGCGGCGACGCTCTCCCCAAAGGGGACCGCGTGGCGTTCTTGGAGAAGGTACGGCCTCACGAACTCACCCAGGCGCAGAGGCACCACGTTGATGGCCAGAAAACCCAGCGTGATGATGCTGAACATGGCCCTGAAGGGAATCTCGGGGCGACCCAACAGCAGGCGCAAGCGCAGGCTTCGAATGCAGTGGTTGAGCAGGTAGACGCTGATCACGGGGATCAGCGCCCACCAGTTGGCATCGCTGAGGCTGACCTGCACCACGCTCAGATCGATGCCTGAAAGCACCCATGCCAGACAGCCCGCGGTGACCACGAGCACGAGAGCGAGCTTGAGCTTCACTTCCGGGGACGTAGCCGCTGCAGGCCGACAACGCTCAGCTCGAGAGGCTCTTCGATGCCGTAGCTCTCCGGTGGCTGGGACTCCGTGACCTCGGTGCCGAAGAGGCGATCCCAGATCGTCAGAGCCTGACCGTAGTTTCCGTCCTTCTTGCTGCCGTCACGGGTGTGGTGCCAGCAGTGGAAGTGCGGGTTGTTGAAGACCGCGTCCCACGCACGGTTGTACGGACGGAGCATGTCCATCCCAAGGTTGGCGTGCTCGAAGGCGTCGAAAACCGATCCCACCAGGAGCACGCCCAGGAGCACGCGAGCATCGACCTCGAAGAGGAACCCGAAGAGCAGGACCGGGATGGCGGTGAGCTGCAGGATGTCCACCCAGTGCATGCGCAGACCCGAGGTCGCGTTCAGGTGCTCGGAGCTGTGGTGCACAGCGTGGAACTGCCAGAGGAAGGGAATGCGGTGATCGGCACGGTGGACCCAGTAGCGGGCAAAGTCCAGCAGCAGGAAGCACAGCAGGGCCTGGACGGCGAGGTGCAGCCCGGTGAGTGGGATCGCTCCTCCCCCGAGGGCGTCGACCGCTCGCTCAGCCAAAAGCAGGACCAGTGTGCGCAGGGCGAAGAGGAGCGCTCCGGTGATCACGTTGATGCGGGTCTCTACCCAGTCGATCGCCGGCCTGACGCGTGGATGAAGAACCCCAAGTGCCAGGAACAGCGCCATACCGCCACCGACCACCGCGAGCTTGGTCACCATGCTGTAACTCTACCGATACTGCCGGAGAAACGTTTCCGCCTACTCCGTGTTGACGGTATGCCTACTGCAATTGCACAGTGTCTAGCGGTTATTCTACAGAATCAGTCATCTTGAGACCTCCTGAACCCGCCGTGGAAGACCGCGCACCACGTAAGACCGACCCCTTTATAGGCCGTGAGATCGCGGGCCGGTACCGTATCGATCGCCTGATCGCCAAGGGCGGAATGGGCTCGGTGTACCAGGCCCAGCAGGTAGAACTGGGGCGCAAGGTCGCGGTCAAGATCCTCCACGAGCCGCACGAC
>PVBE011197497.1_pt1 | contig 132695 bp, 97 predicted proteins | sample 1631181 | NCBI WGS metagenome assembly PVBE01 (sample SAMN08397723, study PRJNA350692) | Marine metagenome, whole genome shotgun sequencing project. | isolation source: water | place: Pacific Ocean | collected 2012-04
CCAACGCCAGAGGCCCCGCAGAACCTGGAGAGCGACGTTTCGGTCCTGCCTGAGGCCTACCCCTGCATCGACACTCCCGGCGCGTCTGACGAGCCAAAAGGCCATACAACGAGCAACTCGCGCTACAATAGCTACAACCGGATTCATGCTCTGTTTCACCTGCGCGTCGCCTCCTTTCGCAGAGCCCAGCGGGCTCGGAGTTAGGGAACACGGACAGCACGGTCCGCCACCTGGGATGATCCAGCCCCAAGCGATTCCTGCCCGGCTACCTCGTCATGAACTGGTATTCGCGTTCCTCAGTGGGAATTCCTGCTTTCCCATCGTCACCGACATCCAATGGCTTCGACGAGGAGCCTTGCAGGGGGAACGTGCAGGCGCCAGAACACCGCCCCGTCAGGCCTGCGAGCGGCGAGTCCTTCGGTGGCGAGACGCTAGCGCAAGCGCATCTTACAGACAATATCCTGGGTGAAATCGGGGAGGATGATGTGGGCGTTCCCGTCGGCGACGGAGACGCTGGTCGTGGTCACGACATCACCGGTTAGCGGATCCCAGAACTCGGCATCATAGTCGCCGTTTGGGATGTCCTTGAGGTCGAGGGCCGCGCCCTGGTACGGCGGCGATTCGAGCGAGGCGTCTCCTGCGTTCAGCCGCTCAACGTCGAAGGCGTAGAAGTATGTGGCCTTCGGTGACTTCATCGCATGGACGTAGAGATTGCTCGGCGTCATGACCGGGACTTTGGGGTTGTTCTTGGGATTGTGATTGATCCACTGCCAGCCCTGGCCGCGGCGATCTTCGCCGGCGATGAACTTGGCGGCCGCGAGGTTGTGCCGGATGTAATTGTCGCGCTCCCAGATATCGTTGTACCAGAACTGGGCTGGAGACGCCATCGGCATGCAGATGCTCGACCAGAGCCCGATGCGATAGGACGCCTCGATCTGAGCGCGGGTCAGACCGGGGATGCTCGAGGTCTGAGGCCCGTACTCGATGACCACGTATGGCTTCTCGATGTCGGCGCGCGGCCCATAGCCGCGACTCATATCGTCGCCGACGTGCTTGTCGGGCCAATACGCGTCAGACTGGACGTAATCAATATTCGGGAGCTTCCAGAGACTTCGGCCGCCGTCATTTGAGAAATGGAGGCAGTAATGGGTGACGATGAGGTGGTCCATTGGATCCACCTCGCGCAGGTATGTCGACATCTCGTCATGCCACTGCGCAACATGGGGCAGGAGTATCCCGTAGGCATCGACGAGATCGATCTCGTTCCACAGATCCCACGACATGATGTGCTGGCTGTAACCCCAACGGGCAGCGATGTAGCGATACCGGTTGCGGTAGTGCTTCTTGGCGATGGGGTTGGTCCAGAACAGCGACGGCGTTGCGACCGGGCCGCCGTTCTCCGCCGCGTAGGGATTGAACATCCACTCGGCATCGAACTTGTCGCGGCGGAGCTGTCCGTGCGAGTTGAAGGTCACCTCGAGGAACAGGTCGTTCTGCTCCGCGAGGTTGAGTTCGTGATCCAGCCGCCACGCGTTATACATGGAGTAACGCCCGATCCCGTCGTAGCGGGAATCGTACTTGGCGGTCCACTCAATCCCCGCCCACCAGGCGCACATCCAGGTGCGGACGAAGCTCAGGCCCGCGTCCCTGAACATGGGGAAGAACTCATCAAACGCGTACGTGCCCTTCTGCTTGTCGGCTCGGCCACCACCGTCGCGCATGTTGATGCCGATCGGGTAATAGAACTCCCCGTTCTCGAATTCGAAATACCGCGGGTCGGTCTTGCTCACCCGGATCAGGCCACGCGGGTCCAGCGGCGGCTCAGCCGTCAGCGCCTCCGTCTCGGAGCGCAACTGCCCCCGCGCCTCGTCGAGCGTCACCACGTACTCGTGCTCGCCAGGCTCCCTGGGAGAGTAGCGGATCTTCCAGCAAGGCTCGCCGACGGGGATGAGTTTCTCGAAGCCGTCATCGTTGAGCAACCGGGAGTAATCTTGGTAGTAGAAGCCCGGCACGTGAGTGACCTTGCCCGACGGCGCCCTGAAGTGCCCCTGCACGTCAATGCACTCGGGATCGAACGGGTTGTCCGGCTCCTTGTCCGTCTGGAACGTCAGCTCGAACTTCTCGTAACATGGCACCGAATCGGCGTTGCGTTCGAGCTGGATCGCGGGCTCGTTCGCGCCGAACGGCTTGTCTCGGCGCTGGTCGGCTCGCAACTCGATGAGCTGCACGTCGTCGATCTGAACAGCACCCTCCCACTCGGTCGGGGAGAAGAAGCGCACGCCGAACTCGCGCGGGAGGTAGAGAGCGCGGTGCCACGATTTGAGGTGGCCGCCCGGCTCCCAACTGGTGGATTGGGGCGAGATGTCAACCGTGATCGAATTCCACGCACCCATCTTCACGGGTACGCGTTTCTCGTCGTCGCCCGGCACGTGGAACGGGGCGGTCTGGTACCAGAGGTACTGCTTGTCCTTGAGGTATACGTAGCAGTCGATATCCGCCGGCGCGTCCTTGGGGAGGTAGACCTGGAGCTTCAGCGTCCCGTACGGGCGCCAGTCGCGCCACGGGATGTAGGAAGCGCCAAAGGACTCCGGGACGGCTCCGGCGATCTCAAGCGCCTTGCCTTGCCGGTTCCCCGATGCATCGGCAACGCCGACGCCGGTCGTGTTGGGGTCGGTCTCTGACGGAATCCACTGGGTGGCGTCGCCTTCGAAGTCCCACTTGACGGTCTGGGCTGAGGCAGACGAGAGGCCAATGGTGAGGGCGACCAGTGCTGTAATGAGAGCGTGCGTGCGCAATTCGTATCCCCTGCGGCGTGCTGTGTTGAACCCGCGACCGTCTCCAGTAGAGGTAACCCGCGTGCAGCGTTAGTGTTCCGCGCGGCTAGCCGATCTCAACAGCCTTGCCCGTCTCGATCGACTCGAGCACTGCTAACGACACCTTCAGCGCCACGAGTCCGTCCTCAGCGCTGGTCATCGGAGGTTTCCCCTCGCGGATCGCCTCGGCGAACGATGCCGCCTGAAGGCCGTACAGATCCGCGTCGTAGTCGCCGAACGTCTCCTCTTCACCATCCCGGCGCGTGAACGTGAGGCCTTTGAAGCCCTGAGGCGTAATCACGCCGTTCGGACAGAGAACCTGCTCCGGCCCGGGCGCCTTCGTACCACGCGGCAGGCCCCACGTCAGCGAGATCGCGCCGACATCGCCGGACGAATACTCGACCGTGAGGGTGACCGTGTCCGTCTGGACCTCAACGCCGGGCATCTCCTCGGTGTCCTGGCCAAATGTCATGCCCATCGCCATGACGCGAACGGGCTCGGCGCTGAAGATCCAGCGCCATTGGTCGAAGTAATGACAGCACATGTCGATGACGGGGCCGCCACCGTAGCGCTTGTCCATGATCCACAGCTTCGGACGGCGCTCGACGCCGCCGACCATCCGATACATCACGGGTCGGCCGAGCGAGCCGTCCTCCGCCAGCTCCTTGAGTTTCGCGAGTTGCCCGAGGTGACGCTTGCAGAACGCGATGCCTAGCGTCACGCCCGTCGCGTCGCGGGTCGCGATCATCGCCTCGGCGTCTGCAATCGTCAGCGCAATGGGCTTCTCGCACAGGACATGCCTGCCGGCTTCCATCGCCGCTACGGCGCCCTCCCGGTGCGTGCCCGACGGCAGGCACACCGACACGATATCGATGCCATCCTGGGCAATGGCCTCGTGAATGTCGGCGAACTGCGCCGCCACGCCGTACTTCTCGCGAGCCGTGGTGGCGCGCTCGTCAATCAGATCCGCCACGGCCACCAGCTTCGCGCCGGGGACCTTGTTCCACGACGTCATGTGCGCGTTGCCCATGTCTCCGGCGCCAAGAACGCAGATGCCTAGGTCTCTCACAGTGGGACACCTCCAGGAATGTCAATCGTAGATCAATATCAGATTGGTGAGCTGTCGCTTCGGCAGCGTGATGTACTGCCCGTTGGAGTACAGCCCGCACGAGCTGCCACCATCGAGGTTCATGGCGTCCACGCACCCGAGGCGCATCATGATGTGGGCGAGTTTGTTCAGGTTGATCGGCGTGTGAATGGTGATGAACAGGAGTTTCCCGCTCCCGGTAACTCCCACGGCCGTCCGTCGCGCCAGCGCGAACAAGGAGGGATCGCTGAAGCCCTCGTCGCCGGGATGCAGGTTCAGCCGCCCGCCCTTTAGCAGCGAGGGGCCCGCGCAAATTGCGGTTGCGATATCCGGTTGCCAGCCAATATGGCGTCCGTACGCGCCGGGGTGATACTCAAACCAAGCATCGCCTTGCTCGTTGATCAGCAAGCCAACGCTGCACAGCCCATCGTAGATCAGCCGCCCCTCCATCACGAGCGCGCCCACGGGCTCATTGGTCCGCATGTTGAAGTACGTGCCGTTGACCGCGACGCGTGGGCGGAACCGGCGCACCATGTCGCCGAAGGTCTCGCGGCCGAACCTGCCTTTGCTGAGCACCGTGCCTTCAGCGAGTCCCAGGACGATATGCACGTTCGGGGCTTTCGGATTGACGGTGACTACATTGACTCCGACGCCGCCGACCATCTGCCACGAGCGATTGACGTGAATGCTCCTGGGCTTCTCAACCTGTGCGAATCGCGGCGCGTCGATCAGTTCCTGAGCGATCTCAGGGCCGCTGAGTTCCGGCGGCCTCGGCGCCGGGCCGGTTGCCGGGCCCGGCGAGGCGACGACCCTCTCGTTCGGCGCGGCGACGAAAGTGAGCAACACGACCGCCAGCGCGTACAGCGCCATCGCCACGATCGTGTCGCGGTCGGCGGTTGTGGCGACACGTCCTGATACCTGCTTCAAAATCCGTTCCTCAATGCAGACCAGCGTCGGTGCGCGCGGCCGCTACAGTCCGCTCCGCCAGCGGCGCCACCTGGCTTCCCGAATGAACCCCAGCTTCTCCCACACCGCGGGCTGGCGACCCTCGGCACTCCCAACGAACGCCAGCTCCGTCGCGCCTCTGCAGAAGGCGGAAATCGACGCCGCGCTGACAAGCGTCCGGATCCACTCTTCTTGCTCGCCGCCGGGCAGCACTCCCATCCCCAGCGGGCCGAATCCCAGCCATGCCCGTTTGCGCGATGTCGCCGAGACGTAGGCCTCGTCCACCATCGCCGCCACATACCCGACGATCTCCCGCGCGCGCTCGGCAATGAGAAGGCCCTGAGACGTGAAGCCTGGAACTGATCCCGCGAGTTGGGCCAGATCTTCGACCGTGAACTCGCCCTCCAGAAGGCCTAGCTGCAGGAGTTTGGCGGGCACAAGTTCCAGCTCAGCCTCGCGGACGGCCGAGACGGCCAACGGGGACCTGCCGGCTTTCCCGTCGCCCAGAGCGGACAGATACGTGGCCCAGTTATCGACAGGCTGGAAGCCTTCAGCTCGCAGCGCCGCTTCGCTGCCGCAGTCTTCGGGCGCGAACAGCTCAACGTAGCGCGCGCCCTGCTGGGCCCTCACTTGGCTGGCAGCGTAGAGCAGCCCGCGGATCACGCTCGAGTGTTCCGCGTCTGCGCGAGCGTGTGGCAGACCGGGCTGAAACACCACCTGCCCACCCGTATACGGATAGAGGTCGCCCGCCGTTCGAGCAACCGCCGGCGGCTCGACGTGGCACCAGCCAACCGGCTCGGCCCCACGGGTAGCCACGATGATAGCTCGCTCGGAGAAGCGATTGTCCGTGCCGGCGTACGTAGCGATGTCGTCGCCGGTAACGGGCCGGTAGTGCGGCAGCGAGACCAGGTCGGCTTCTTGAAGCTCAGCCAAGGCCGGTGCCATGGCGATGACCTGATCGCGATCCGTCAGTCGCTCGATTGCGAGTTCCACACACACCTCCGAGGACAACGACTGGGAAGATCCGACACCAGTACGATTCGACGATTCAGGCCGCGCTTCCTTGCTAGCACCAACGATCCGAGGAATTGATGAAGTCTGCACGGTCGAAATGGGGCATCGTTCTCGCGCAAATCGTCGTGCTTGCGGTAGTCCTGTATTTCATCGGGCGCATGATTGCCAAGCTGTGGCCCGAGATGCGCGAGCTGAAGTGGCACTTCACTCCGACGACTATCGCCGAGATCGTGGCGCTTGGCGTGGCCTATCAGGCCTGCCTGGTCGTCGGGTGGCGACTCGCCCTCGCCGCGACGGGAGCCGAGATATCGTGGATCGGCGCCGCCCAAAGCCAGATCATCGGCGCGCTCGCCCGGTATGTCCCCGGCAAGGTCCTCACGATCGTCGGCAAGGGCTACCTCGCGTCGCGGGCAGGCGTCCCCGTGTCTCGAGCAACGTTGGCCATGTTCATCGAGGCGGCGGCCATGACCACCACGTCCCTCGCGGTCGGGTCGGCATACATTGTCGTGGTTGTCCCCGATCAGCAGCACCTGCTGCCACTCGCCGGTATCGCGATCCTCGGATGCCTGATCGTAATGCACCCGCGGGTGCTCCCGTGGATACTCAACGCCATATTCGTCAGAATCGGCCGCGAGCCCGTGGAATTGCGCTACCGACTGCCTGCGATCGCGAAGCTCGTGGGGTGCTACCTCGTGCTCTGGTGCGTGACTGGGCTGGCCCTGCACGTGATGGGTCGCGGGCTGGGCGTGTCGCTCTCATGGGTCGCGCTCGCGGCGGGTTTCGCACTGTCATGGGCCATCGCCTTCCTCAGCTTCATTTTCCCCGCCGGGATAGGCCTCCGCGAGGTCGTTCTGGCCAAACTACTAGGACCGGCCGCCGACGCCGGGGTCGCGATGGGCATTGCGTTGGCGAGCAGAGCGTGGATTCTCGCCGCTGAGCTTGCCTGCGCGCTGGCTGTGTGGATCGTCGGTCGGTGGCTGCGCAATCGACCGGAAGACATCGAGGCAGACATTGAAGAGGACTGAGGACTGGTCGCCGCCGCTTGCGACGCTTGCCGTGTTTGTCGTCGCGGCGGCAGTGCTGTCGCTGCGTGTGGGCGTTATCGGGCTGGTTGAGCCGGATGGGGCGCGCTACGCATCCGTGGCGCAGGAGATGCTCCGGTCGGGCGATTTCATCACGCCTCGGTTTAACGGCGCGGTATATCTCGACAAGCCGCCGATGCTGCACTGGCTCACGGCGCTCGCGATGGCGATCTTCGGGCAGACCGAGTTCGCCGTGCGGCTCTTCCCGGTGATCGCGGCGGCGGCAGGCGTCGCGCTGGCCTATGCAATGGGGCGGCGCCTCTTCGGCCACTGGACGGGTCTGGCGACGGGATTCGTGTTGCTCACGAGCGGCTTCTGGTTCATGGTCAGTCGAGTCATCCGTTTCGACATGCTTCTGTCGGTTGCCATCGCCGCCACGATCTGGTGGGCCTGGCTCGGAAGCGAGGACCCCAAAGCCAACCGGGGCCACTACATCCTCGCCGCCATCGCCGCGGGGTTTGGGGTGCTGGTCAAAGGCCCGGTGGCGCTTGCTCTGGCGGGCATCATCTTCGTGGCGTATCTCCTATTGGCGAGACGCCTGAAGGCTCTCATTCAGATCCCGTGGCTGCCATGTGTTGGGCTCTTAGCAATCATCGTCGTCCCATGGTTCGCGCTGTGCGAGCGGGCCAACCCCGGCGCGTTGAGCCATTTCCTGCTGCATGAGAACGTCTCGCGAGTCCAGGGCGGGTTCGACCCCAACCACTGGAAGCCGTGGTGGTACCTCCTTGTCACGCTGCTCGTCGGCGCGGTGCCATGGACGTTGCTGCTACCCAGTGGCGTCTACGACGCAGCGAAGTCGATCCGCCGAGAGGACGGCCCGGCGCGACGCGGGATGCTCCTGGCACTCATCTGGCTCGCCCTGACCGTCGGACTGTTCAGCCTGTCCAAAATCAAGCTCCCGACCTACATCCTGCCAGCCATGCCCGCCGTAGCGCTGATATTGGCGCGCGCCATCACGTCTCGCCAGCAGGCGGGTCGGTGGCCTACATTCGCCACGGGATGCTTCTTGGTGCTGGCCGGCGTGGCAATCTTGACGGTCGGCGCGAAACCCGCGGCCAAGGTTGGCATCCCTACCGACACAGTCGTGCCCGCGCTAGCGTTGGCGGCCATACTCACGGGCATCGGCGCGGCCGGCTACTCGCTCTTGAAGCGCAAGTTCCACGGCGTGATCGCGCTGGGCCTTGGCATCATCGTCTTCTATCACATAGCAATCGTTGGCGGCGAGTCGATGGCGGAATTCCCCTCACACCGCGCTCTGGCGCGCGAGGTGGCGCGGCTGAGGCAGCCGGGAGAGCGCATCACCAGCTACCGCAAGGTCTCGCGAGGGACGATGTTCTACCTCAACACGCGGATCGGGCTAATCGGCGATCCCGCCTCGGAGTACGATTTTCCAGGCAATGAGGGCACGCTCGGCGACTGGCTGACGCCGATCGAAGAGGCTGGGGAGTACTTGGCGAATTCGCCGCCCACGCTGCTCATCGTACGCGAGCGGTTCGACGAGCAGTTCCAGGAGGGCTGCGGCAAGCACGCCACGCCCGTAGGCAAGCACGGCGAATACACGCTGTACCGCTCCACTCCCGGATCCGACGCGCGGGCTGGGAGTGGTGCCAATACCCCAACGACTGGACCCGTCGGATCTGGAGATCCGACCTACGGGGGCCTCGAGGCCGCCCGTGGCGTAGAAGGAGATCACGGGTAGTAGACCGAAGTCATGGCAATGCGCGTGGCCCGATGCATTACGCTCGTACTGCTTGGTGCCTCCATCGCCGCAAGTGGGGCGGCAGACCCGCCCCCGAATGGTGTGCTGCGCGCGTACGTCTCCCCTATCGACAACGCCCGCATTGAGTACGGTCTCTACCTGCCTCGCGCGAACACCCCTTCCGACGACGGCTTCCCGGTGGTCATGCACGCGCATGGGTATGGCTGGAGCGTCAGTTCCGGTTTCTCGCTGTGGCAGCGGACCTGGGCGGACGACCACGGTTGGGTGCTCATCAACGTCAACGGGCGAGGGCCGAACTTCTACGATGGAATCGGCGAGAGCGATGTCATGAGCGTCCTGGATGACATCAGCGCGCTCGTCGCGGTCGACAAGTCGCGCGTGTTCATGACCGGTGGGTCGATGGGCGGCACGGGCGCGTATCGGATGGGCGTTCGGCGTCCGGACGTGTTCTCGGGCGCGGCTCCCGTGGATGGTTGGACAGACTTCCGCCTCTACCACAAGCACTGGTACGAGCGGCGCGACATGAGCGATACGATCGAGGAATTCCGGCGTCCGTTGCTTGAGTCGGTCTCCCCGCTCTCAACGGCCGGGACGGCACGCTGGGGCGACATTCAGCTCATCACGGATGGCAAGGACAATATCGTCTGGCCCAACAACGGCCTGCGGCTGAACATCCGGCTCTACGAGCACTTCGCCAAGGAGCAGGGCGCCTACCGGCACGAACTCGTGTTCAACCCGGACAAGGGACACGGGGGCGGCTACGACCTGCGGATGATCTACAATCGGTTCCTCGGCATATCCGGCCTCGAGCGCCCGCCGTCGGTGACCGTCGAGACGACGCTCTTGCGCTACGGCAGCGTCCACTGGGCACGGATTGACCGGTTTGAGGTCCAGGGCGCGATGGGGCGCATCGACGCCCATGTCGAGGGATCTGGGGTCCATGTCTCAACCGGCAATCTCGAGGGCTTCAGCCTCTTTCTGCCCGAAAGCCCTCTCGCGGAGCTTGAGAGCGCGCAAGTCATCGTGGCGGGGACGCCGGTTTACGACGGGCCCGTCCGCGACGTGAGCTTCGCCGCCGTCCGCGACGGTCAGAGCCGATTCCAGGGATGGGCCCAGACGGATCTCGACGAGCACGCGCTCATCAAGCGGCCCGGGCTCGAAGGCCCCATCGGCGAGGCGTTCCTTGCCCCATTCGTGGTCGTTTGGGGCTCGGCGGGGGATACGAACGACAACCAGATCGCCCGCATCGAAGCCGAAGACTTCGCCCGCGAGTGGAACGGCTTCAACGTCCACTACGACGCCGTCCACGCCAAGCCCGAGGATGAACTGACCCACGACGAGCTGCGCGACAAGCACCTGATCGTCTTCGGCAACATGGAATCCAGTTCGATCCTGCGCCGCGCGGACGCGGCCACGGAGCTGCCCGTGCTGGCGTTTCGCGACCGGGTCATCGTCCGCGACAACGTAAACGGCAACCGCGAATACTCCGGCGAGAAGTTCGGGGCGTACTGGATCTACCCGAACCCGCTCAATGACTTCCGCACGTCCATCGTCGGTTGCAGCGGGCGCTTTGCTACGCGAGACAATGGCGACGTCCCGCGCGGGCTGGGCTATGACCTGGAGAAGCTGCAGTGGGGCTGGGGCGACTACGTGGTCTTCAACTCTGACATCGCCGACCTGGCCTACGTCAAGAACGTCAACAACAAACTCCCCGTGCTGTGCTACGAGGCCGCCTATTTCGTCGAGGCCGGCTACTTCAACCAGGACTGGCAGCCGGATAGGGCGATCGAGCTGAATCGCGTCCGCCGCTTCCGCCCCGAAGGCTCGGGGCTAATCCACGTGGACCGCGTTGAACCGATTGACCGGAAAATCCGGGTCCGCGTCGCGAATGATGGCAACGGACCCGTCGAGCACGCGCGCGTCACGTTGACCTGGACCGAGGGCGCGTCAGGGAGTTACTCCCGGGTCACGAACAAGGACGGCTACGCTGAATTCGCGCCGCCCGCCGGCGCTGAGAATGAGAGTTTCCTACGAGCGGAGGTCGTCAGCGTCAGCGCGACCGCAACGACGTATGACTGGACGGCCGACGGCGCGAGAGACGCGGCGCTGAAGGTGGGCGACTCACACGATGTGATCGCTGAGATTGACCCGCCGAACGTGACTGTCGACGAAGGCGGATACGCGCCATTCAAGGTGAACGTGCGCAACCGAGGAACCGGCCCCATACAGGCGACCGTCACGCCGTCACCGGGTGGAGGCTTGGTTACGCCCGCCACGCACGAGGTCACCGTTCCCGCGGGAGCCACGGCTGCGGCCGAGTTCGTCTGGCACGCGGGCGAGCTGCCACCGGGGCACCACGCGGTGCCGGTCTCAATCCGGGCGCGCGCGGGCGGCCTGGGGCAGATCACGCGTGGCGCCGTGGCGGAGTTCACCATTAATCACGACGAGCCCGCCCAGGTGGCCGTGGTGAAGGTTGAGACGCATGATCGGCGCGTTGGCGAGGCGTACGAGGTGTATGCCGAGATCGAAAACCGCGACAAGGAAGCCGCGGTGACCGTGTCAGCGAGTTGCGTGATCCTGGAGGCGCGGCGGCATCTGCCGAGCCAGGAGATCACGATAGCCGCCGGCGCAAAGGTCGGGCTGCGCTGGCGGCCCGCACCCGATTCGGAGCCACTCCGAACCGGGGTCTACAATGCCAGGGTTACCGTTCCCGCGCTGCCAGGCGTAGCAGGTCAGGCGGGGTTCGTCGTCAAGTAAATGCAACCGGAGAATCTGCGGCAATGACAAGCAAAAACGCTTCGCTCATCGGTGCCATAGTCGCGCTGGCAGTGCTCTGCTCGGGCGCATTCGCCAACATCACGGTGACGCTCTCGCCGCCGCGCGCGGATGTCTCGCTACTCGTTTACGGCAACACCGACCTAACCGTCGCGCGCGAAACGCGACCCGTGGCTCTGCCAGCGGGCGAATCCGCGCTGACCGTGGCGTGGCCGGGCGCCGCGATCGACGCGACGTCGATACGCATCGTCGGCCCCGAGGGGGTCACCGTGTCGGACGCGACGCAGCCCCCCGGCAAGAGAGACCAGTTGAGTTGGACGGTCACTGCGGCGCAGGCGGGGCCCGCCGATCTTGAGATCACGTACTTCACGAGTGGCATCGAGTGGAAGCCTCTCTACCGCCTCGTGGTGAACGAGGGGACGGGCGAGGCGTTGCTCGAGGGCTCGATCACGCTCAAGAACCGCAGCGGACAGACCTTCGAGAACGCCCGCGTTCAGCTCGTCGTCGGCGAACTGAAACTCGTCGAGAATCTCGCGGAGGCCGCGTGGAAAGCCCTCCCCGCAAACAAGGACGTGAAGAAAGACGCGCCGCCGGCCAGCTCCAGCGGGCTGTCTGAGCGCTACCTCTGTGATCTCGGCACGCTCGCGTCCATCCCCCAGAACGACAGCGTCGTCATCCCGTTCATCGCCGCCACCACCGTACCGGCGCGCCCCGAGTATCGGTTGCACGACGCCAAGCACAAAGGCGGCGTCCACAGGATCCTCATCTTCGAGAACACGGGAGACTTTGGGTTGGGAGACCAGCCGCTCGCGGCGGCGGACGCGCGGGTTGCGGAGGTCGGCGCCGAGGGCCTGATCCCACGAGGCGTGGTTAGGGTGCCGTACACGCCCGTCGGCGAGGAGTGCGAGATCGACCTCGGCGTGAGCACGGATGTCGTTGCCAAGCGCCGCGTCATGCGCAAACTGCGGACGAACATCGAGTTCGACCGGTTCAGGAAGGTGGAGGGCTACGACCAGCGCGAGTCGGTGACGGTCGAGATCAACAACTGGTCGATTCAACCGGTCACCTTCGAGTACACGGACACCGTGCCCGGCGTGTGGGACGTCATCTCGAACGAGGAGCACATCGAGGAGGGCATGAACGAGCTGATCTTCAGGATCGAACTCGCGCCGCAGGAGGCGCATGAGTTGGATTATCGCCTGATCAAGCGCCAGGGACGACGCACCCGCCTCGGGCCTGTCCGGCCCAAGTAGCCCACCAAGTCAGCAGAAACCACACGCCCCGGCGCTGTGAAGCGCCGGGGCGTTAGTGTTCATATGGACCAAACCGCGCGCTACTCCGTGCCAATCTCCGCCTCATAGTCATCATCGCGCAACGCGCCCCTCAACTTCAGAGCCTCATCCTGGTCCTTGTAGCTTGCCACGTTGACGCGCGTGTACTCCTTACCGTCCACGGTCACCGTGGTGATGTACGGGTGGTAACCCTCGTTGCGGAGCTTCTCCACCATCGCGTCGGCGTTCTTCGCGTCGCCGAAAGACCCGGCCCGCACGACGTACTCGCCGCCGGACTCCTCCGGCACTTCGGGCATGGCAACATCCTCATCAGCGTCGTCCGCGTCCTCATCGGGGTCATCGGCGTCGTCGTCCCGCTCATCGGGCTCGTCCCGCTTGGGCACCTCGCGCTGTCTCTCGCTGCGGAACGCTTCCTCGTCAGCGGCCGAGACCTCAGTCGGCTCGACCTCGACCACGGCCTCTTCCGGTGGCTCATCAGCGACTTCATCCTCATCGTCGTCGTCATTCACGCCGCCGGCGAACGTGTCCGGGTTGATGCGTTCGGTGAGGTCATCGCTGGTGAGGACGGTCTTGACGTCGCCGTCAAGCCGGTCGCCGATCCACTCTCGGCCGAACCGGTAGCTGCCGAAACCTGCGACGGCACAGATAAGGAGGGTTACGAACCAGAATCCGAGGGCTTCCACAATGCGACTGCGGCGTTCAGAGGTGGCGGCCATGGTGCTAGAGTCTCCCTGTAGTGCGGTGCTTGCTGTGATTAGGCGGGCATCTGCAATGCGCTGCGAGACCTGACTCTATCGTCCGCAGTGATTCTACCACAACCGCGCGCTACTCGACAAGTGCCTCGCGCCGAATCACCGTCACGCTCCACGCCGGCGGCACCACAGATACGCCTGCATCACCGCCAGTCACGCGAAGGTCCTGAACCCTATACGTCCCCGGAAGCCGAGCGTTCAAGTCGTCCGCCGTCAACGCTTCGGCACGGGCGCTTCCGGGCCGGTAGAACTCCACGTTCGCGCCGAAGTGAAGCGGGCTGATTTGCTTACCGGTTCGGGGCCCCAAACGCACCTCGAGCCCTTGCGCCCAAACCGTCGTGGCGAGTATCATGAGGGCTCCCGCGGCTGACAGGGCTGCCGCCGCGCGACGCGTCACTGAGGATAGAGATGACACCGAGGAATCCGGACAATCAGACATGCACTCGCTCCGGGCGACCGGCGGGGCGTCTGCCGGAATGGCTCAAGGTCAAGATGGGCAAGGGCGAGCTATCGGCAGAGACGCGTGATCGGGTCAAGGATGCGCAGCTCCACACCGTGTGCCAGAGCGCGCGATGCCCCAACATCGGCGAGTGCTTCGCCTCCGGGACGGCGACATTCCTCCTCCTCGGCGGGCATTGCACGCGCAACTGCGGATTCTGCGCGGTGAGTTCAGGCGCGCCGGAGCCCCTCGATCCCGACGAGCCGCGACGCATCGCCGAGACCATCGAGCAGATGCAGCTCACCTACGCGGTTCTGACGTCCGTAACGCGCGATGATCTCCCAGATGGCGGGGCGGCCCACTTCGCGGCGACGATCACCGCGATCAAAGAGCGCCTGCCGGCAACACGCGTCGAGGTCCTCGTGCCGGACTTCCACGGCGACCAGGCCTGCATCGCCACGGTGCTAGGCGCTCGCCCGGACGTGTTCAACCACAACGTTGAGACTGTCCGGCGGCTTCAGGCGCTGGTCCGGCCGCAGGCGGCGTACGACACGTCGCTAGGCGTCCTCGCGACCGCCCGCTGCCTGGCCCCCGACATTCCCACAAAATCCGGCATCATGGTCGGCCTCGGAGAGACTGATGAAGAGGTCGCCGAGACGCTGACGGACATGGCCGGCGCCGGCATCGCCATCGCAACAATCGGCCAATACCTTCGCCCGACGTCGCGGCATCTTCCCGTCGAGCGATACGTCCACCCAGACCAGTTCGGCACCTACCGGCAGGAGGGTGAGGCAGCCGGGTTGAATCACGTAATCGCTGGGCCTTTCGTCCGCTCGTCCTATCACGCAGAACTCGCCGCGACCGAGGCCGGCATCTAGCCAGGCTGGGCCGCGCGCATTCGCACCACTGGTCGCTCGCTCAGCGCGACAGCAAGGGCATCCATGGTCCGACGACTCGCCTACATGGCCTTCGTCATCATCGTGCCCATCGCGGTCCTCCTCATGGCCGCGGTGCCTGTTGTCACGCGCAGCGGCTGGGCCAAAGAGCGCCTGCACGAGATCATCACCACCGAGTTGGCCCAGGCGCTCGACGCGCAGATCAGGCTCGGATCCATTGATGGCGATGTCCTGACGAACTTCACGATCACGGACTTCGCGATCTCGGAGGGACAGAGCTTCGAGACCGGCACGGTTCTGTCGTTCGAGAAGGCGATCGTTGAGCTTGATCTCCTGCGCGCCCTCCGCGGCGACGCGCCGGTGGTTGAGACCATCGACGAGATGCGGATCACCGGCCTGCGCGCCAAGCTATCGCGCGGGAGCGACGGCGAGCTGAACATTCAGCCGTTCCTCGATCTGCGCAAGCCCGCGACCAAGCCGTCGAAAGCCCGATTCCAAGGCCGGATCATCGTTGAGAACGCCGAACTCGAGCTGGCCAACGCCGCGCCGGAACCGGCGATGATAAGCGGCGTGGGCCTGCGTCTCATCAACATCGACGCCCTCGCGGAATTCGCCGACCCCCGCTGGATCGACTACACGCTCCACGTCGAGGGCGCCATCGCGCCCTTCGACCTCATCGATGCCGACGGACGCTACGTGCCAGAGACGAAGGCCCTGTCCGTCCACTCCTCCATCGCCGGCGTCGACGTGGCCGTGCTCGCCGACCGCTTCGCCCCCTCGCCTGCCTTCGACGTGCACTCCGGCGTGGCCAACGCCGCGGGCAATGTATGCTGGATCCCCGGCGAACTGCTCGATTTCAGCGTCGTGGGGCACATCCAAGATGTGTCCGCTTCGGTGGCCGCGCTGAAGGGCGAGCGCGTGCGCGCGACTGCCAACTTCGCGATGACCCCCGCCGGGATCATCATCGATGAGCTTCGTGCCACGACATTCGGGGCTGACATCGCTGCCAGCGGAACGGTGTTCGATCTCTCGGAGCCCACGCTCAATGTCGAGGCCGCCGTCCGAAACGTTGACGTCGATCGCCTGATTGCCCTCGCTCCGGACCTGCGAAGTCAGCTCCCGGAGATGTCGGGCATTGAGAGCGTTCAACTCGCGGCCCAGATTACCGGCCCCGTGACGAAGCCTTCCATCGGCGTCGTTGCTGAGTTCCCGGACTCCATTCACGTGGCGTACACGCTGCCCCGGAAGGACGATGAGGAGGCCTCAGAGCCGCCGACACTTTTCGCCACCGCGAGCGGCGTATCCGTGGAAGCGGCAATCCCTGATATCGAGACTCTGGACGTGAGCGTTCGCGTCGAGATGGACCAGATCGAGGTGGCGGATGTCGGGGCGTTTCTCCCGGAGCAGGAGTACCTGCGCGAGGTCAAGCTCGCCCCGCTACGCGATGTAACGGCGAACGTCATCTACTCCAGAGAGGCCCCGGCCACGGCCGGACGCATTCGGCTTGAGCGCATCGACACTGAGCACGGCCCGGTTGAGAACATCGCCATCGGCTACGGGCTGATCGATCGGCTCGCGCGGGCCGATATCTCGATTGGCAACGCGCTTGGAGCCGAGATCGACGCGGAGGGGCTGGTCGATTTCGCGGGCGAGTCGCCGGCTGTGTATGCCGAATTCGACGCGCATTCGATGGACATCGCCCGGTTCGCGCCCATAGCCAATCAAGACATCGACGTCGAAGGCATGGTGGATGCGTCCGGCGTCTTCGTACTCGATGCCGACCAGTTCGAGGTTGCCGCCCACGTGTCGGCCGATGGGCTTGCCTACGACGCGGTCGAGTTCGACTACGCCGTGGCCAACGTCGGCGTGACGCCGGAGAAGGTCGACGTGCGCTACCTGAACGCCGCCGGCCCGCTCGGACTGGTGGCGGCGCGGGGCGAGTACGACTTCGACGGCCCCATCGAGGCCGAGGTAGCGCTGGCGGAAGTGCCCGTGAAGCAGATCTACTCGCTCGTTCAGGAGATGTCGCCGGACCTCGAGGACGACCCGGACGGAACGCCTGAGACGGCGGCCGAGGAGAAGGCGCCGCCTGAATTCGGTGGCACGGCTTACGTCTACGGCTTCGTAGAGGGCGAGCTGAAGAACCCTCACGTCACCGCCGATCTGGCGGTTCTGGAGCCCGGCTACAACGAGTGGTCGGCCGCCGCCGTCACGGCGTCGCTCGACGCCACGCCGGCGGATGTTCGAGTTGATGACGTGCTCATCCGCCGTGGCAGCGTGGTCGTCTCCGCGGACGCTACCGTCACCGACATCGCGTGGCCGCCCGGTAGCTTCTTCTCGGAGGAAGACCCCCTCCCCGAGGGCACGGAAGCCCCGCCAATCGACGCCAAGCTCTACGCCAAAATCCGGGCGGCGGGGTTTGAGCTGACTCAGATCGCCGAATTCATTGAGATCCCGGAGACAGTCCGTTTCATGGGCCTCGCGGAACTCAACGTCGAGGCCGCGGGCACGGTTCGCGAGCCGAATGCCACGGGCACGCTCATCGTGTCCGACGCCCGCGTAGCCGCCGTGGAGCAGAACGTCGCCGCCGGCCCGATGACCATCAACGCGAGTTTTGAGGCGGATACGGATACGGTGATCCTCCGCGAACTCGCGACGGACCTGGGTGACGGGCACATCGCGGTCAACGGGGAACTGACCGGGATCAGTTCGGAGGACGATCCCTACATTACGGCCGCCTTCGAGGTCGCGGGGATCCCGATCGACCAGTACACTCCAACCGAGGGCGTCCCATCGGCCGTCGGCGGCACCATTGAGACCTTCACCGGCACAGTTGAGGGCCCTCTCGCCGACCCCTGGCCGACGGTCGAAGCCCAACTCGTCGTCCGCGAACTCGGTCTGGGTCGTCGCACTCTGGGTGACGTGACGTTCGGCACCACTTACAGAGACGGTGCAGTCGCGTTCAGTAACATCGGTCTCGACATCGCCGGAGGGCGGCTTGACGCGACCTCAGCCACCTACGACCCGGCGGAGAGAGGGTTGGACGTCCAGATTGCCGCCAAGCAACTCGACGTCCGCGAACTCCTCTTCTGGGGCGGCGACCTTGCCTTGCAGGCCGGCGGCGAGAACGCCGAGGCGTCCCGTGACCGACTATACGGACTCGCGCACCGGGTAGAGGGCAGCATCAGCGCCGACGCAATTGTGCTCGAGGGGACTCTCGACAGCGTCCAGGGCAGACTAGACGCCCTCCGCACGCACGGCGTCTCGTTCGACCAACAAGACATACCCGATGTCGGCATCGCCTGCCAATTCTCGGGCCTCCACCTCGCCGCGCCACCTTCAGAAGAGATCAATGGGCCCGACGTCGTCTCAATACCGATGCTGCCTGAGGGCGAGGAAGAACCGTCGACCATCGACAGACTTCACGTTGACGGCCTATCGATCTCCTCCGAGATCGAGGGCGGGGTGCTCACCGTTCAGGGAGATATCCACTGGGACGGCGACATGGATCTGTTGGCCGAAGTCAACCTCATTCCGCTCGACTACTTCTCCCCGTGGCTGCCAGAGAGCCTCGATCTGGGCGGGGAGTTGGCGCTTACCGTGCTCGCGCAAGGCGCAACCCACGACCCGTTCATCCAGGCATCTGTCGAAGTGTTCGACCCGACGGTCGCCGGCGTGGTGTTCGATATCCTTCAGGCCACACGAATTGAGGTCAAGCCAGACGCCATCGTGATGATTGGCGCGCTGCTCAAGCGCGACGAACACGAGATCGAGGCGTCCGGGAGCCTGCCCTTCGACCGCGACAGCTTCGCCATCGACTGGGATGGGCCGGTAGCGTTTCAGGCGAACATGGTCGATCTCCCGTCCACCGTTCTCGTCGACCTAGGCCATGAGTTCTCCGCCAGCACATCGGGTCAGGACTCGGAAGGGTCATTCTGGCAGAAGTGCGAGACCGAGGGCTCAATAACCGCGTCGTTGAATGTCTCCGGCAAACTCGATGCCCCGGAAGTCCGGGGCGGACTGTACGTCGAGCCCGGAGCCCGGTTCCGTCTCGCCAACTGGCCGGAGGATATGGCGATCGAGGATATCTCGGTCGACGCCGTATTCGGCAAATCTCCCACCGACGAGGGCGCAATGATCGAGGCCCTCGACATCCGCTCGCGCATCGACAACACTGACATCGCGATGTGGGGCAGGATCGAGCTTTCACACCTCTCCCCGGATGAACTGCTGGAGAACCGCATCGAGGAGTTCACCATCAAGGCCCAGTCCGATCGGCAACGGATGCCGGGCGGCACGGTGGCCAAGAACCTCAACGCCGAGATCACGGCTCATACGGACCCTACGGGGTGGCACGCTGTTAGGGTCGAGGAGGGCAGGGCCGACCTCGGCAAGGGCAAGATCCGAGTCGGCGGCACGGTTCTGTTGGACACGCTTTCGCTCGACGAACTCGGGCACGTGCCGTGCAACCTGACGATCAACCTCAACAGAGCCAATCTGGAATTCGAACCCATCATCAACCGCTCGCGGGCCGACGGCCAAATCGTCGCCCGCAAGTTCGCGAGCGCCGGCGCGCCGCTCCCCGAGTGGTTCCTGCAAGACCGCCTCTCCACCGACCGCACCGATCCCGCGGCGCCAATCCGCATTTCCACAGTCGCCAAGGGGAATCCGGACCAGCGCGGTCGGATCGTTGCGACCCGCACCTCCATCGGCTTTAAGCCGCCGGATAAGAAGAAAGCGCGCCCCGAAACCGAGGAAGCAGATCTCCCTCCCTCGCTTGAGAAGGAGAAGCAATACCTCGGGATGCCGACCTCGTTTCCGGCGCCGGAGCTGGACCTCGCGCTGGAGATAGGGCACCACGTTGCCATTGAAACGCCGCTCATCAAGGGGCAACTCATCCCTGACCGCGATGCGATCACGCTGACCGGGACGCCACAAGAACCAGACCTGCGGGCTCGCATAAGGATCCGGCGCGGCAGCCTCCGCGTACTGCGCGGCAACATGGAGATCCCCGACGCAGGTGGCGAAATCCGGCTCAAACCCATGGGGCTGCTGCCCGGCTCGAGACCCTATCAGCGCGAGCTTGAACTGATCGGCCGCGTCTGGGGCCGTGCCGAGGGCACCGTCAGCGGCACGGACACAAGCGGCAACTCGATCGGACCGATCCCGGTCGCGCTCGAGGTCTCCGGTGCCCTGCCCGATGGGATCGAGATCACGACCAGCTCCACGCCGCCCATGAGCGAGAGCGAGGTGTATGCCTTGCTGGCGCTCGGGCCGATCCGCCCCGGCGAGGACAGCAGCACGGGCCGACAGATGGGGATTGACGAGATCGTGGCGCAGACGATCGCCAAGAGCATATTCAGCGGGGTGTTGCGCCCACTCGAGGAACAGCTCAGCGAAATACTCGACCTCGAGCAGTTTGAGGTCAGCGTGGGCGTGAACCAACCGGTCAAGCTCAGCGTCGGCAAGTACATCGTCGAAGACCTACTGGTGACCTATCAGCGCTCCGCCGGCGGCCCGGAGGAGGAGTTCGACCTGCGGCTCTCGTATGACCTGGCCGGGAAGTACCAGGTATCGGTCCACACGGACGAGGAGTCCCAAGGCGAGTTGGGGATCAGCCGCAAGTTTACGTTCTAGATCGCCCCAGCCTGACGACACGCCAAGTGGCGAGGAACCAAACCGCAGTCGGCGTGTCTAAGCCAAGGACCGTGTTCCGCCCGTCATGAGCGGCACACAAGCACAAATCACGCACATGCGCGATCCAAACTCCGACGATGCGGCACACAAACAGTTCCGCCACCTCGTTGCCGAGTATCACGCGCAGGTGTACAATCTGATTTACCGGTACATCCACGATTCTGACGAGGCCGCCGACCTCACGCAGGATACGTTCGTCTGCGCCTACCGAGCATGGGGGAAGTTTCGCGGCGACTCGAAGGTGTATACCTGGCTTTATCGCATAGCCGTGAACCTCACGCGCAACCGCGTGAAGCAGCTCAAACGCAAACGCAGCGCGGAGCCGGTGTCGCTTGACGAGCCGATCACGCCCAACGGGGACTCCTACGATCGCGAAGTAGAGGATTGGTCCCTTTCCCCGGAGCGCGCGCTGGAGAATCGGGAGCTTGGGTTGTTCTTGGCGACTGAGGTCACCAAACTCCCAGCGGATTTCAAGGAAGTTAGCATCCTGCGCGACTACCAGGGGCTGTCGTATCAGGAGATCGCGGAAGTGGTGGGCTGTTCAGTCAAAGCCGTGAAGTCGCGTCTGTTCAGATCCCGGTCGGTTCTGCGAGAGAAGCTGCGTCGGTACCTCGACGAATGACCGGGACCAAGCCGTGCAGGTTGCTCGCCGCGCCATGGCGAACTGATTGGCTCTTCCGGGAGCGACCACCGGACATGTGTGTTTGAGACACCTATTGTAGCCGACCGACCGCGTCCAGGGAGCGGAGACTGATGATTGCAGCGCCGAAGAATTGCCGTGTTGGCCTGATCGCCATATTGGGTGTGGCATTCCTATTCGCATCACAGCCCGGTTGGTCGCAGGCGAACTCCATCGAAGACATCAAGGTCGAGGGCGCCCGCTTCGTATCGGCGGATGGCGTTCTCGCCAAGATCACCGAAACTCTCCGTGTCGGCGATGCATTTGACCCCGACTCGAACGAGGACCGCGCCCGCCTCGATGCCGCGCGCCGGGCAGTGCTTGCGCTAGGCTTTTTCGAGCGCGTAACGCCTGCCGTCGTGCGCGGAGACGACGGCGTGACGATCACCTTCTCGGTGGTTGAGAAGATGCGCATCCAGCGGATCGTCTTCGTCGGGAACACGGTCTTCACCGACGATGAACTCCTGGAGGAGATCGTCAGCCGCTCGGGTCAGATCGTCGACGCCAACGTGTTCCGGCGTGACGCCGACCTTATCAAGGCTTTCTATGAGTCTCGCGGGCGGGCCTGCAACGTCGAGATCTCCGGACCCGACCGCTTTGGCGTCGTAACGTACGTCATCAACGAGTGGGTCATCGAGGACGTGCTCATCGAGGGGCTCAAGAAGACGAGTCCGAAGTTCGTCAACAAAGAGATCACGGTCGGCCCCGGCGACGTGTTCGACATTAACACCATTCAGAAGAACGCGCTTGCCATCCAGAACCTCGATCTTTGGGAGGGCAGCGTTCAGGTGACGTACCGCCAGGGCGTCAAGGACGTTGAGCGCGGTGTCATCGTCGTGTTTGTCGTCAAGGAGAAACGCACGGGGACCGCGACGGCAGGCCTTGGGTACAGTTCGCTCGACAACGTCGTCGGCGTGGTGTCCGCGTCAGAGACCAACTTCCGCGGCCGAGGCGAGCGGATCACGGGAAGCGTCCAGTTCGGTGGCCGCCAAAGCTACGAGCTAAGCTTCTTCGAACCGATGGTCGACAAGCACGGCACGACCTTTGAGGTTAGCCTCTTCGATACCGAGCGCAGGCGTCAGTTCCTGCCTGGCGGCTCATTCGGCACGACCAACCGCGAGTTTGACGAGCGCCGCAAGGGCTTCAACGTCACCCTCGGCCGGCCGCTCGGCGACAACATGCAGGTCAGCCTCCGCATTCGCCGCGAGGACATCTCCGATCCGCTGTTCCAAGTCTCTCGCGTGCTTGCTCCCGGACAAGGAGCCGTCGGCACGCTGCAGACGCTGCCGCCAGGCTTCGGCGGCAACGACGACGAGCTGCCGGTGCCCCCGCCAAACCCAGGCCTCCTGCCTGACGAGCCAGAGCCGGGCGACACATCGCTGCCGCTCACGGTCTTTGCGCCACTCGCCGACGAGAACCTGAGCACGGTGACGCTGGGCATCACGAACGACACCCGCGATCTTATCCAAGAGCCGCGACGTGGATGGTTCACCTCGTTTTACGTGGAGCAGGCGGGGCTGCTGGGCGGCGACTCGGACTTCGCGAAGGTCTCCATCGACACCCGCCGCTACATCCAAGTGGGCGACACCGACCACGTGATCGCCGTTCGGTTCCTGGGCGGCACAACGATTGGCGACATCCCCCTGGTAGAGTCGTTCGCAGTCGGTGGCGCTTACACCCTTCGCGGCTACCGCGAGGACCGCTACCGCGGCGAAAACATGGCCATATTCAGCGCCGAGTACCGCCTGCCGGTGACAAATAGCATCACGGCAGTCGGCTTCCTCGACGTTGGCGACGCCTGGGGCGGCGCGTTCCCCACCAGCTCTCCCGGCTTCGTCATCCCGGCCGAACACGACTCGTTCAATCCGAACTTCGGCGTGGGTGTCGGCGCCCGCCTGGGAACGCCGTTCGGCCGCCTGCGGCTCGACCTTGGCCGTGGGGACGAGGGTACCGAAGTTCATCTGAGCTTCGGGCACGCGTTCTGAGTCTCGATTACCTGACGGCCGCGATCTCCCCAGTGAACCGGGCACGACTCGCGGCCGTCTTCAGTTCTAGCCCGCTGCAGGCCGTTGAGTATCCCCCGGCGAAATCGGGCGTCTGGTAACCACTCGGTTGGAGGACCGTTGCTGATGGCTTGGTATGGCTGCCCCTCGTGCGGGCGCGTTCATCGCCTGGATGGCAATGCCAAGGCGCGTTGCTCGGATTGCTCGCGCCGATTGGACGGGCTTTCGGACAAGCCAGAGGCGAAGCCACGCCTCGCGACGCGGACGCTGCGTCTCGCCGGGTGCTTCGCGGATCAGGCTATCGGCGGCGTGTTGATGGTCGCTCTGCTTTGGTATGCGGCGGTTGCCGAGGCGACGACGCGTCCCGGCGGCCTCGTATTCATAAGCGCGCTTGGCTGGGTCACGTTCATCGCGGCCATCTACTCCACGGTTCTCACCGCGATCTGGGGCATGACGGTCGGCAAGTGGGTCGTTGGCATCCAGGTCGTTGGGCCACTGGGCCAGGTCCCGGGTTGGGGCCGCGCGCTTGTCCGGTCGCTCGTGTCGCTCGGCGCGGGAATCATAACGAACACTTGCGGCGCGGGCCTGCTCGACCCCGCATGGCTCCTCTGGGACAGGAACCGGCAGACGCTGCACGACAAGGCGGCCGGCACGGTCGTCGTCGTTCGGAGAGCGCGCTCGGGCGCGGCGATGTTGGTGCTGTCGATCGTTCTCGCGACCGCGTCTCAGATCGGTCTCGTATTTGCCGTGGTCCGACCGGCGATTATTCAGTCATACTTCATCCCATCCGGGTCGATGATGCCGACGCTCGAGGTCCACGACCGGCTCTTCGCCAATAAACTCAGCTTCAAGCGTGGCGAGCTGCGCCGGCGCGACATTGTCGTCTTCCGCGCGCCGCTTAGCGCCTACTACTCCAATCCCCAAGCCAACCCGGATCTGAAGGAGAAGAAGGACTTCATCAAGCGCCTGGTCGCTTTGCCCGGCGATGAGCTGAAGGTCGATGAGGGCTCGGTGTGGCTTAAGAAGCGGGGCGATGAGGACTTCAGCCGCCAGGCCGAACCATATCTACGGGAGCCCTTCCACAGAGAAGACTTTGGGCCTGTCACGGTGCCGGAGGGACATGTGCTGGTCTTCGGCGACAACCGCAACAACAGTAACGATTCGAAGAAGTGGGTCGATGTCGACGGCGAACCCGCGCCATTCCTGCCGATCGAGAACATCCACGGCCGCGCCTTCGCGCGCTTCTGGCCGGTCAAGAGAATAGGTGACATTCCCGGTGGATAGTAGACGCCTCATTGCTCTCGCGCAGTGCGCCGCATTCACGCTTGTTGCTGTCGCCACCTGTGCCCAGGAGGAGGGCCGCAACGTGACCACGCGCCCGCCCGACAAATCAGCGATCACCTGCCTCGGCGTGTTCGGCGCCCCTGACCAGATCTGGGAGCGCGGCGAACGTCTCTCGGACTACCACATCAACGCGGTCTTCGTCGGGCACGGCTCGCTCACGCGGGATCTCGTCACGCGCTGTCATCGCGAGGGCGCGAAGGTCTACGCCGAGTTCGGCGTGTTCATGGGCGCGTCGCTGGCTGACGAGTACCCGGAGCTGTGGCCGATCAACGCGGAGGGCGATCCCCAGCAGAAGGACGAGTGGTACCTCGGCCTCTGCCCCACCGTCGAGTGGCATCGCGAGGCGAAACTCGAGCGCGTCCGCGAGGTGGCCGCCGAATTTGAGATCGACGGGCTGTGGCTCGACTTCATCCGCTTCCCAGGTCACTGGGAAATGCACCCGCCGCGACTCGAGCAGGGATGCTTCAACGACTCGTGCCTGGAGGCGTTCACGGAGGCCACGGGAGTCGAGCTTCCGCCCGGGACGAACGCTCGGAAGGCCGAGTTCATTCTCAACACGCTCGCCGACGAATGGACCGCTTTCAAGTGCGACCTCATCCGCGACTTCTGTCGCCAAGCCGGGCGAATTCTGAAGGAAGAGCGGCCGGATGCGCTTCTCGGCGCGTTTGTCGTGCCGTGGACGGATGAGAACTACGACGACGCCATCCACAGCATCATCGCTCAGGACTTCACGAAGCTGGCCGACACGCTCGACGTGTTTACCCCGATGTCTTATCATGCCATGTGCGGCTGGCCGGTAGAGTCGGTTGGCGAGTTCAACGAATACCTGACCGACAAGACCGGGCGCGATGTCTGGCCGATCGTCCAGGCCACCGAGCGCGATGGCCGCTACGAGGATGCGCCCGTCGACGCCGGCGAATTCCGCGAGGCGCTCACGCAGGGCCTCAGCGGCGGCGCAAGTGGCGTGTTGATGTTCCGCCTCGCCGATTGCACGGACACCAACGAGAAGCTGCAGGTCATCAAGGAAGTCTACGGAGAGCTGGCCGAGTGAGCGCGCAACTGATCGACACCCATGCTCACCTGAATGCAAACGCCTACAAGGGCGATCGGTCGGCCGTCGTGCAGCGCGCCGCGGACGCTGGCGTTGGCGTCATCATTAACGTCGGCTACAGTCTCGAGACGTCCCGCTCGGCGATCGAGCTGGCCGACCGGCACGAGAACCTCTACGCGACCGCTGGGCTGCACCCGCACGATGCCAGCGAATGCTCCGAGGCTCTGATAGACGAACTCCGCGAGCTGTGCAGCCACCCGAAAGTCGTTGCAGTGGGCGAAACGGGACTCGATTTCTACCGGGACCTTTCACCGAGAGACGAGCAGGCTGATGCGTTTCGTGCTGTCATTCGGCTGGCGCATGAGGTGAATCTCCCGCTCGTCGTCCACGATCGAGAGGCGCATGAGGCGGTGTTTGAGACGCTGGAGGCCGAGAGGCTCCCCCCGGCGGGAGCCGTGTTGCACTGCTATTCCGCGGGGACGGCTTACCTGAAGCGGGCAATGGATCTAGGCCTTCACATCGGCATCGACGGCCCGGTCACCTACTCCAAGGCCAACGAGTTGCGTGAGGTGGCCAAGTCCGTGCCCCTGGAGCGCCTGCTCATCGAGACCGACTGTCCGTGGCTCACGCCAAAGGGGCACGGGCGCGACCAAAACGAACCGGCATTCCTTGTCGATGTCGCCGCGCGGATCGCGCAAGAGCGCGGCATGTCCATCGACGAGTTGGCCGATGCCACGTCCGCCAACGCGAGACGGCTGTTCACCCGCCTTGCCGCGTAATCCACTGAGGAGGCTCTCGGAACCATGTCAGACCATCGTCAGGATCTCCTCCGAGGATTGCCTTCCGTTAACGACATGCTGGCCCTGGATGCCCTCGACCAAGCCAAGACCGCAGCCGGCCACACGGTCACTGCTGACGCCATCCGCACCGCCCTCGAGTCTGTCCGCGACGACATCCTGAGTGGGGGCCGCGACGACATCCCCGCGCCCGAAGTCCTCGCCGACACGATCATAGCCGCGCTTGCGGAGAGCGCGCGCCCATCGTGTCGCCACGTCATCAACGCAACAGGCGTGATCATCCACACGGGCCTGGGGCGTTCGGTATTGCCCGACGCGGCCCTGGAGGCCATCGCGCGGGAAGCGCGCGGATACTGCCTGCTTGAGACGGATCGCGAGACGGGCCAGCGCGGGCAACGCGATGCTGGGCTGAACCAACTCCTGCGTGACCTCACCGGCGCTGAGTCCGCGACGGTGGTGAACAATAACGCGGCGGCCACATTGCTGTGCCTCGACGCGTTGGCGAAGGGGCGCGAAGTCGTCGTCTCCCGGGGTCAACTCGTCGAAATCGGCGGGTCTTTTCGCATCCCCGATATCATGGCCCATAGCGGCGCGATCATGCGCGAGGTGGGCGCGACTAACAAGACTCACCCGTCTGACTACGAGAACGCGATCAGCGAGACCACCGGGCTGCTGCTCCGGGTCCACACGAGCAACTACAAGATCGTCGGCTTCGCCGAGGAGGTCCCGCTCGAGGACCTCGTGGCACTCGGGCGGCGACACCACGTGCCGGTAATGGATGACACGGGCTCCGGGTCGCTCATCGACATGGCGCCGCTGGGGTTTCCCGACGAGCCATCGATCCCGCAGAGCATCGCCGCGGGGGCCGACGTCGTCTGCGCGAGCGGCGACAAGCTGCTCGGAGCGTGTCAGGCCGGAGTCATCTGCGGGCGCGAGGATCTCATCCGAAGGATCCGACGAAGCCCCCTGTATCGGGCGATGCGCGTTGACAAGCTCACGTTGATCATGCTGGAGACGACGCTGCGCCTGTTCCGCAATCCCGAGACGTTGCGCGCGGCCGTGCCGACGCTGCGGATGCTCACGGAGCCCATCGAGGATGTGACGAAGCGCGCGTCACGGATCGCGCGAGGCATCCGAGCCGCGGTGCCAGAGGCGGAGGTCTCCGTAGAACCCGATCACGCGCAGGTCGGCAGTGGTTCGGCGCCGGCTGAGCCGCTTCCCACGAAGGTCGTGAGCATCAGCGTGCCGGGCGTGGGTGCCGAGGAAATCGGGCGGAAACTGCGGATGTCCGAGCCGCCAATCTTCACGCGAATCCGAGACGACCGAGTCATCATCGATGCAAAGACGGTTCTGCCGGATGAGGTGAGCCTCATTCACCTACCGTTCCAAGCCCCGTAGACGGGAAGTCGGTCCACCGCACGATCTTCACGGGCACGCTGAACCATCCCTCATTGGGCGGCTCGGCGCGGATATCCATGGCCAGGCGTCCGCCCGATGCGGAGATCCAGGTCCGGTCGCCGATGTATGCCAGCACGTGGCGGCCATCCTGCGTGCAGGCGAGGTCTCCGGGCAGAATGCCCTCGTGGTCGAACTCGTTGAGGCTGTCGGCTTCGACGACCAAGCGCGTCTGGCCCCGGTACCCATCCCTGAGCGCCTTTGCGGAGCTGTCGAACCACCACATCCCGAGCGCGCGGCGAAGTAGCCTTGGGTTGAGCCGAGCGACCCCGAGTTTCACGTTGGCGTTGAGGAGACCGCGCCTCACGAGGCCCGAGCAATCGATCCCGAGCCGCCCCTCGCCGCCCCAGACGTAGGTGCTGCCCTTGTACCGGGCCATCTGGCGAAGGTACTCGGAGCGGAGCGCCTCGGGCTGGACGGGGCCACCAGGCATCACCAGGACTAGCGCCGCAAGCGCGGGCAGCGCGAGGACCGTGTAGCGCGCCCATCTGCGCTGCCACAGCACCCACATCAGCGACGCCCAGACTGCGCACGTGGAACCCAGCACCAGCAATCGGGCGGCCCCCACGTTGATCGGCTGGACGAATGCGATGGCCGCCACCAGAACCGACGCCGCCAAGCAGGCTCTTGGCATCCAGGGCTTGGTGAGCCGCTCATCTTGCGCCATGATGAAATCACCTACCGGATAGACGCTCGGGGCCGGGATGGCCTTGTGGCTGGTACGATTGCCGAGGCAGATGCGTTCACGCAAAGAGCCGACGCCCCTGGTCGAGGCGTCGGCTCAGGCTTGCTCGTCGTGGACGCGGTCCGGGCTACTCCGCGCGGAACTGCTCGATGCTGATGTACTTCTCGCCGCCATCGCAGAGGACGGTGACGATGTTCTTCCCCTCGCCAAGCTCCTCGGCCACGCCAAGCGCCGCGTAGACGTTCGCGCCGGCGGATATGCCGATGAAGATCGCTTCTTCAGTCCCAGAGCGCTTAGCCGTGTCGAACGCGGCTTCTTCCGAGACCTGGATGATGCGATCGACGTACTCGGAGGCGTAGACATCGGGGATGAAGCCCGCGCCGATGCCCTGGATCTTATGGGGGCCCGGCTCGCCGCCCGATAGCACGGGCGATTTCTCCGGCTCAACGGCAATAACGAGCGTGCCCGAACTCAGCTCCTTCAAAGCCCTGCCGACACCAGTGATCGTGCCACCCGTGCCCACGCCGGCGACGAACGCGTCGACCTTGCCATCGAGGCACTCGAGGATCTCCTTGGCGGTGGTGTCGTAGTGGATCTGTGGATTGGCAGCGTTCACGAACTGCTGCGGGACGTACGAATTCGGCGTATGGGACGCCAGCTCTTCCGCTTTGCTCAGGGCGCCACGCATCCCCTCAGCGCCCGGCGTCAGCACGATTTCCGCGCCGTATGCCTTGAGGATCGCTCGCCGCTCAACCGACATCGTCTCAGGCATGGTCAGGATGCACTTATAGCCCTTGACCGCCGCCACCATCGCCAGTCCGATACCCGTGTTGCCGCTGGTGGGTTCAATGATCGTCCCGCCGGGCTTCAGATCACCCGATTCCTCACCCGCCAACACCATCGCCAGACAGATGCGGTCCTTGACGCTTCCGCCCGGATTCATGCCCTCGTGCTTGCCCCACACCGCGCCACTGCCGGGCGCGACGAGCGCGTTGTACTTAACGATCGGGGTATCCCCGATGAGTTCCAGGATGTTGTCTGCGCGCTTGGCCATAATAACTTCCTCCCATTCTCCAGCTCTGGCAATCAGATCTGATACGTGTCTACTTCATCGCTGCGCGCGACCTCAGCGGCGAGGTCCGACAGCGGGATGTCCATGGCACTCTTGACCGCCGACGCGCACCGCTCCCACAGGAAGTCCAACTTGCCGCCCTGGGGTACGGTCGCGGCCCCCGTCAACGCCTCCAGCACGTCGAGCACACTCACGGAGCCGGGCTCTCTGCCCAGCCGGTGCCCTCCGCCAGGCCCCCGGAAGCTCTCGATCAGGCCCGATGCCCGCATCTGGGCCAGCAAACGCTCAAGGTAGGGCAAGGGGATATCGCGGCGCTCGGCGATCTCCGAGGCCTTGGCCAAATCCCCTGACGCGTGCATGTCCGCGAGGTGAACCGCGGCCAGTAGTCCGTATTCCGCGCTGGCGGGTAGCTTGAGCATGTTTATAGAGGTTGTTGATCGATTTAGTTTACTTTCTCAGTATACCGTAACACGGCGCTGCGGTCAAGTGGTTCCGCATTCCGGAAAAAACGACGTCTCGCGCGACCTAAGGGGTGAGTTGGCCTGTGTCAGGCCAGGTCAACCGTCTCCGCGCAGCCTGAGGCAATCGCCCGTTGCGCGGCGTTCATCACCCGCAACGCGGGTACCATGTCATGGATGGATGCTACAGGCGGCTTGCCCGCGGCATAGCGCTCCAGCGAGTCCTCCGTGTAGACCTCGTACATGTCCAGCGCCGCCGTGTTCGGCTCGATGTCGATCGTCCGCCCATCCCGGAATCGGATCGTATCGCCCTCGATGTTGCCGCCCACGTGCAGAGCGTCCGTGGTCAGTGAGAAATTCCGCTCGTAGCCGTCGGGATGCGTATAACTGATCTCCACCACGCCTAGCGCGCCGGACGCGGCCCTGAACGTGAGTGAGGTCAGATCCTCAATCTTCTCGCCGTGGAGCCCGCTGGTGGTGGCTGCCGTGACGCTCGTGATGGTATCACCCGTCAGGTACAGGTAGACATCGATCGCATGCGGCCCGAAGTTAAACAGGGGCCCCGCGCCGGCGCGATCGGGGTCGAGCATCCACTCGCAGTTCCACTCCCGGTACCGGCCAGGCGCTCCGGCGAACAGGCGCGAGTAGTAGTGGACGGGGTTGCCAAGCTCTCCCGCATCGCGCAGTCTCGCCAGTTCTTCCACCAAGGCCAGATACCGCGTCACCAGAGCGCAGGCCGCGAAGGTGCCCCTCTTCCCCGCCTCGCTCGCCACCGCGTTGAGCGCGCGCCAATCGACGCCCATCGGCTTCTCCATCGCGAACGCCTGATCCGCCGCCACCAGGTCAGCGGCGACGCCGGTCATGTCGCAGTGGGGCGCGTGTGCGAACACGAAGTCAGGCTTTGTTTCGGCCAGCAACTCGCGGTGGTCCAGGAACCGAGGGCAATCCACCTCCGCCGCGTCGAGAGCATCCTCGGAGGTATCTGATATTGCGCAGATATCCGCGCCGATCTTCTTGAGCGCTGGGATGTACATCAGGCCCGCGTGCCAGTGGCCGACGCCGACGATCGCAACTCTCATCAGGTGAACCCTCCCGGTCGATGGGTGATTCGCGCTCGTGGCGCGAATACCTTGTTAGTCTGCGCACAGGTGCTGCGGGTCCGCGTCACGAATCCCCTCACCCACACTCCGCGAAAGCGAGGCATCAATCATGCGACGACTGCGAATTGCGAGCGTCGGGGCGGGTTCCGAGGCGGGTAGCCGGACGTGGGCCTATCTGAACGTGATCAACGCGCTGCCCGACATGTACGAGCTGAGCGCGATCTGCGACCACAGCGCCGAGCGCGCCCAAGCGGCCGCTGACGCCTACGGGTGCTCGACCATCCACACCGATCTCGACGTCATGCTCGCCGAGGACAAGCCGGACGTCGTCTTGCGGATGGCGCCGACGGATTCGTGTGTGGGCATCAGCGTCCGTGCCGCCGAGGCCGGCTGCCACGTATTGACCGAGATTCCGATCGCGCCCACGCTGCCGATGGCGGATCGCATCATCGACGCGTGTCGAGCCAATGGCGTGAAGCTGGAGGTGGCCGAGAACGTATTTCTGTGGCCGCAGGAGTTGCTCAAACGCAAGGTGGTCGAGGCTGGGCTGCTAGGGAAGATCGTCCACACCCGCCTTACGTATCCATGCGGGACGTACCACGGCATGAATGCCATTCGGATGGTGACAGGGCGCGACCCGGTTCGGGTGCTGGGCTATGCGGGCAAGGTGGAGATCGAGGGGAAGCTGAGCTACGGCGGCGATCCGATGCCGTGGGCGTACTGGGAGGGCGCGACGCTCGACTTCGGCGACTTCAAGTGCCTGTATGAGCTGCCGCCGAAGAACCGCGCGTGGCGGCGCCACTGGGATGTGGAGGGGACGCGGGGCTACCTTGAGGCTGATGATCTGCACCTGTACGAGGGCGACGAGGAGAAGCGCTACGCCATCGAGCGCACGGAGGATGGCGACGGCGTGTTGCAGCGGCTGCACGTCGAAACGGATCCCGTGATCGAATGGCAGAACCCCTACGCGCGCTACGGTATCTCCGACATGGATGACATCGCGAAAGCGGCGCTGCTTGAGAGCATGTATCGCATGGTGGTGGATGACGCCGCGCCGGTATATGGCGCCGAGAACGCGCGGAAGGACCAGGAGATCGCGGTTGCGCTGAGAGAGAGCGATCTGAGGGGCAACGTCTGGATGGACCTGCCCCTGACCGAGGTCACCGGACTCGAGGAGCGCATCCACGCGGCGTTTCGCGAGAAATACGGCTGTGACCCAGTGGATGACATCGACGGGCAACTCAAGGCCACCTACGACCGCTCAGCGGTCATGTGGAACGAGGTGGGATGGCTATGATGAGGGCTGCGATTCTGGGGCTGGCACTGCTGGCCGCAACGGTTGCCTGCGCCGAGACGCCGGTGCTGGTGGGTTGGGAGTTTGACGACGACCTCAGCGGCTGGTCGGAGGGCTCTCACGTCGAGGATGTGCGCGTGAGCGACGGCCTATTTGCCGGAATGGTGGTCGATTGGGATCCGCAGTTCGCGACCCCCACTTTCGACATCGAGGCCAAGCCCTGGCAGCGGATCGAGATCCGCATGCTGTCGGAGAAGGGCGGGGGGGCCGAATTCTTCTGGACCAACACTCTCGACACGCCGCACCAAGGCTTCACGGGAGGCAAGGAGACGCGCTTCGAGGTGTACGGGGATGGGGAATTCCACACGTACGCGATCCATCCGTTCTGGCATGCCGAGGGGAAGATCATCCGGCTGCGGTTCGACCTGCCGCGTGATAGTGGCGCGTTTGCCGTCGACTGGATCCGGATCGTGGATGGCGACCGCGAAGCCGCGTCACGGGACCTCGCCTGGCAGGCCGACGGAGGGGACGTCGACGACTGGTTCGTAGCCGAGGGGATCGATCTCAGGTCAGCGCTCCGAGGCAAGACGCTCAATGGCGCGGGATCGCTGATTGCGCCAACGCCGCCGCGAGCGGGCGATCCCGGCCCGTGGGCATCGATCCGCATGCGTGTCAGCGGCGGCGTGTTCGGGAGCATCAGCTTCGCCCTCCGCGACCGCAGCGGCATGACCTCGGTGCGCTTCCCGCTCCGCGCAGACGGGGAACTGCACGCGTACAACGTCGATCTCAGCCAGAGCACGCTCTATGGCGGCGACCTCCTCGCCGTTGGGCTTCAGCCGACCGACGCCGAGGGCGCGATATTTGAGATCGACTCGGTGGCGATCACAGACTACCCAGTCGGCGCACCTGAGATCGAGATCACACACGCGGGCCCAGCCGACGCCGTCCCTCGAACGGGGCAGGCAAACACGTACACGTGCATGTTCATCAACCATGGCGGCGAGACGGCAGAGGGAACCGCGTCGGTGAGGCTCCCCAAGCCCCTTCGGTTGGCACGTGGCGAGACGCGGCGGAAGCCGATCATCGCTCACTTTGCGCTGCCGACCGAGGTGAGCTGGCGGGTTACGGCCGACAGGCCGTGCGACGCCACGCCGACCGTCACGATCAAGCCCGCCACCGGCGAGGCGGCGACCGCGACGGGGCTCCCGCTGGTCATCACGGAGGCGCCGACGATCGCCGCCGCGTCGTATGTCCCCGAACCAGTGCCGGCGGAGACGAATTACCAGATCGGGAGCTACTACTTCCCCGGATGGTACGCGATGGGGCGTTGGCAACCGGTGAAGGACACCGCGCCAGAGCGCCGACCGGCGCTGGGTTGGTACGATGAGGCAGACCCGGAGATCGTCGACTGGCAGATCAAGTGGGCGGCGGAGCACGGCGTCTCGTTCTTCATGGTCGATTGGTATTGGACATCCGGCGGGCGATCGCTCGATCACTGGCTGCACGATGGCTACATGAAAGCGCGCTGGCGCAGGTACATGAAGTTCGCGCTGATGTGGGCGAACCACAATGCCGCGGGCACTCACTCCATGGCTGACTGGCGCGACGTGACGCAATACTGGATAGAGAACTACTTCGGGCTCGACGAGTACCTCACCATTGACGGGAAACCGGCCGTGTTCATCTGGGCGCCCGCGAACATCCGTCGGGATGTGGGCGGCTCGGGTGAGGCGGAGACGCTGTACGCGATGTCTCAGGAGATGGCCAGAGCGGCGGGCCTTGAGGGGATCACCTTCGTGGCGATGGGCGATCACCCGGACGAGGCGCATGTGGATCAACTCGCTGCCGAGGGCTACACGTCCGCAACATCGTACCACTGGTGGGGCGACGCGACGGAGTTGGCCGAGGACGCGATGAATTTCCCATTCGAACTCGTGGCGCGGACCTCGAAGACCGCTTGGGAGCGCCATGACGAGATGATCGACAATCGGATGGGCTTCATCCCGTGCGTCGATACCGGCTGGGCGTCGCAGCCGTGGCATGGGCACAAGGCGCGGGTAATCCATGACCGGACGCCCGATCATTTCGAGAAGATCTGTCGCGATGCGCGTGATTTCGTCGATGAACGCGGTCAGAGCATCGTCGCCCTTGGGCCATGGAACGAGTGGGGCGAGGGGAGCTACATCGAGCCCTGCGTCGAGTTTGGATTTGACATGCTCGACGCGGTCCGCCGAGCATTCTGCAAGACAGAGGAGCATCTCGACATCACGCCGGCCGATGTCGGACTCGGGCCGTACGACTTCCCCCAGACTCAGGACCAGACCGTATGGGAATTCGAGAAGACCGGCGAGGGCTGGGGGCCTTTCATGGGGATGGGCGACTTCCGGATCGTGGATGGCGCAATGCACTGCGTCGTCACCCACAGCGACCCCGCGTTCACCGGGCCCGTTGTCACCGCATCGGCTCTTCGCCACCCTCGCGTGCTGATCCGGATGAAGATCGACAAGGTCAGCGGCGAGGGCGAGACGGGGCAGCTCTTCTGGGAGACCGTTACGACGACGATCGGCGAGGCAAACAGCGCGCGCTTCGAGCTGATCGCCGACAACAAGTACCACGACTACATCATCGACATGGCGGCCGAACCGCGCTGGCGGGGCATCATCAGGGGATTTCGTTTCGATCCCTGCGGGACGCCCGGCGCGCGCATCAGCATCGACCGATTTGAGTTACTCACCAACTAGAACGCAAGGGAGCCAACGCAATGGAACTCATGGATGCCATTCGCACCCGCCGTAGCGTCCGCAAATACGCGCCGGAATCGGTCACTGACGAGCAACTGGCGACCGTCCTTGAGGCCGCCCAACTCGCCCCGACCGCGTGTAACAACCAACCCTTCAAACTGATCGTGGTGAGGGACGCGGAGTTGCGCGAGAAACTCGTACCCGCGTGCAAGGGCCAGAAGTTCGTCGGCCAAGCGCCGATCGTGCTTGTGGGCTGTGGCTCCGAGCCGGACTCATACCCAAAGCAGGCGGGATGGATGAACACCTTCGCGATCGACACGACGATCGTGTTCGATCACATCACGCTGGCGGCCGTGGACGTAGGCCTCGGCACGTGCTGGATCGGCGCGTTCCTCGAGGACCAAGTGAGAGAGATCCTCGGCATCCCAGCGAGTTGGCGCGTGGTGTGCCTGACGCCGCTTGGCGTGCCCGCCGAATCGCCCGACGCGCGAGACCGGAAGGGCCTGGACGAGTTGGTCTGTGAGGATGGATGGGAGTAGGGAGCGCGCAGATGAGCACCCCCATGGCCATCCTGCTCGCGCTCTCGGCCGCGACCTGCGTCGCGTCGGCGCCCGCGTATTGGTGCGAGGGCGAGCACTTCACGGAGCAGTCCGGATCTCAGCGTCCGGATCGGCCGCCATTCGCATCGAACGCCCAGTGCCTAGGCTCGGAGTTCGGCGGGGCGAAGGGGCACCATGCCCTGTACCGATTCTGGTCAGACGCGCCCATCGCCGGTGCGGAAATCGCCTTCCGTTATGCGCGGCAACCGGAGATCCCGGCGCGGATCGAGGTGCTGGTTGATGGCCACTCCTGCGGGACCATCGAGTTCGCTTCGACGGGTGGGTGGGGACACGTAAGCGCGGACGAATGGGCGTGGACGCGGGTTGCGTGCGGACATCTCGCGGCCGGACAGCACCAACTGCGGATCGTGGTGCAAGACGACAAGGCTAACACGAACATCGACGGGTTTGTGGTTGGCCCGGCGGGCTTCCCGATGCCGAAGAACCTCGACGCCATCGCCGCCTTGCCCCTACTCGACGTCGACCGCGGGGACTGGTCCATGCTTGAGGATCCGAACGTGACCTTCGAGGAGTTCCACCCGATCACTGCCGACGCCTACTACCCCGCCGAGCCGCCCGCCGATGAGTTGAGGCCGCCGGAGACAGAATCTGTGGCGGCCCTCACGCCGGGCGATCGGCTCGGCGACTGGCACGTGCTGGCGATCACGCGCGCGCCCAAGGCCGCAGTGCTGCTACGGCGTTTCGAGGACCTCAGCTTTCTCGTATATGCCAATGAGTCGGGTCCGCTGCTGACCATTCGGTTGCCGGTCGGCGAGCCCGCGAGGATCGCGCCCGAGCGCCCGGCGCTCCCGGTCAACTACGCCCGGACGATCCTATCGGCGAAGGCGGATGTGCTCGCGGCGAAGGTCCTGGGGCAAGGCGAGCCATGCTATGAGACGACGATCGGACTGCTGCCGGAGCTAGTTGGCTACGTGCCCGTATCGAGCGCGTCCGCGGAGGTAAAACGAGTCATCGACGAGGCGGGACGGATCGGTCTGCTGGCGTCGGAATGGGGGCAGAAAGGCGTCGATGAGCCGGAGCACGCGGCGTCAACCGACGGCCTCCTCCCCACCGCGACGAAGCGCGGTCTGATCGGCGGCCACCTGCCGGGCGTTCACTATGCGTCCTGGGATGAGCGGGCCGAGGCTGGGCAGGAGATCATCGCGTTCGGCATCGATGGCGAGCCCGAGCAGGTGCATGTTGCGATTGTCCGAGGCGACGAGTGGTCCTACTGGAATTCGTCCTCACACAAGGAGACAGATGAGGGCAGCGAGTTCTTCGAGGCGCTCGCCGCGTTCCACAGGCACTGGCGCCGGGTCCTGGATCCAGCGATGGACATCGACGTGCCCGAGCCACGCCTTGTGGACGCGTCGCTGGCGGGCCTTGCTCGATCGATGCAGACCTTCGTCGGCGATCACCCGAAATACGGCTTGGGGCACTACGCGGAGCCGATGCATGATAGCTTCCCGCCGACGATCCTGTGGATGACGAACGCATGCCTGGAGTGGGGGCTGCTGGAGCGAGCCGATGCGTATCTGACCTACTACTTCGAGCACTTTGTGAGGGATGACGGCACATTCGAGTATTACGGTCCCGCGGTCTCGGAGTACGGACAGATGCTCGACCTGGTCGCGCGGTTCGTTCAGTATACGGGCGATGACGAATGGCTCGGCGCGCGCCGAGCGAAAGTCGACGCGATCGCCCGGCATCTCATTGCGCTCCGGCATGAATCCCTCGCCCAGCCCGCCGACTCGCAAACACGCGGGTTGCTGTTTGGCTCACCGGAGGCGGACACGCGCGAGGACACGGACTACTACTTCTCCGGCACGGCCTGGGCGTGTCGAGGGCTGATGGAGTTGGGCCGACTGTACGAGGAGCGTCAGCTCCCGAGCCAGGAGATTCTCGGGGAGGCGGAGGGCATCCGGCAGGACCTGCTCGTCCAGGCGCGGGCGTCGCTGATCGCGTGCGACCCGCCATTCCTGCCACCTTATCCCGGCATCGGGGTGCCCTTCGAAACGATGACGTCGGGCACGTTGGGATCGTACACCAACTACCGGTATTGGCCGGAGCTGCTGGCGGCCGAAGTGCTGGATGAGGACCTGCAGGACGCGGTGTTCGAGTACCGCAGGCGCATGGGTGGCGAGCTACTGGCGACGACGCGGTTTGCGCGCCAGCTAGACGACTGGCCGCTTGCGCCGCAGGTGCGAGCGCTGCTGGCTGACGACCGCATCGAGCAATACCTGCTGGCGCTGTATGGGCACATGGCGCTGCAGCAGATGCCCGGCACGTTCTGCGCGTACGAGCAAGTCCGCATCGAGGGCGCGCCGGAGCGGCGCTACCATGCCGACTACTGCGTCCCCGCGCAACTCACGACACCGCTGATGGTGAAGTGGATGCTCGTCAGCGAGGAACGTGACGCGGAGCGGGTGTGGCTCTGCAAGGCGGCGCCGCAACGCTGGTTTGAGCCGGGCGAGTATATCGAGGTGCGCAACGCGCCAACGCGGTGGGGCAAGATCAGCTTCAGGATCGACAGTTACGATGACCGCGTGGAGGCGCAAGTGATTCCGCCGGATGGATTTCAGGGCGAGGTCGTCCTGCGGATCCGCCGGGCCGACCGGGCGCCGGTCGAGGTCTCCGGTCCTGGTACGGGAATCGTGCGCGCGGAATACGATCCGTGAGGCCGACTGCGCGAGGTGGCTACCGGCGCTTCTTGCGGACGCTCTTTCTTCGCTGACATTTGGGGCAGAAATGGGTTGCCCGCTTCTGAATGCGCTTCATCTTGATCTCGCTCCCACAGGCCGGACACGGCTCGCCCTCTCGCGCGAAGACCTGGCGGTCAAACTCGGGCCTGCCTTCATCGAGCGCCTCTGAGATCACAGTCTCGATGGCCTCGCGCAGCCGCGTTATATCCGGTGCCGTCAGGGCCTTGCCGGGCGTCTCCGGATGGACGCGCGCCCGGAACAGCACCTCATCGGCGTAGTAGTTTCCCAGCCCGCAGACGAGGGTCTGATCGAGCAGAAGCACCTTCATCCCGCGCCCGCGACTGCCGTAGAGAGCTTGCAGCGCGTCCTGGTCGGGCAGCTCCGTCAACGCATCCGGCCCCAGCGTGCCCAGCCGCGTCTCGGCGAGATGGTACGTCGGGAAGCCATGCGCGTTCCCTAACATCAACTTGCTGATGTGAAGCGCCGCCCCATCCTCGAATGCCAGCACGATCTGCGTCGCGTCGGCGTCGTGCTCCGGCGTCTCTCTCACATCCACGTCGCCGCCCAGCATCAGATGCACGAGCAGCGAGACGTCGCGTGACATGTCGATGACGACCGTCTTGCCCTTGCGCCACACGTGCTGGACCTGCCGCCCGACAAGCGCCCGCTCATACACGGCCGGCGGCACGTTGATGCACTCGCGACGGTTCACCGTCACCGCGCTCACGCGCTTCCCGATGATGCGCTCATCGAGGTATCGCCTGACCTTTTCAAGCTCGGGAAGCTCCGGCAAGTCCATCCCTCCATGCCGAGCGGCGCTTGACCGCCGGCCACCGGCCACTATAATTGGCCCGATGCTCACGCGAACGTTCGACGACACTATCGCGGCTATCTCCACGCCGCCAGGCCAGAGCGGCATCGGCATCGTCCGCCTCAGCGGGCCCGGCGCGCTGGCCATCGCGGACGCGGTCTTTCGTCCCGCGGGCGACGCGCCTCGGCCGTCTGAGCAGGGCTCGTTCAACACGCGTTACGGCCACATCGTCGACGCCGAGGAGCGGGTCGACGAAGTGCTTCTTACCGTCATGAGCGCGCCGCGCACGTACACGACGCAAGACATCGTCGAGATCAACTGCCACGGCGGCATCGTGCCCCTTCGTCGCGTGCTGGAACTCGTCCTGCGCATGGGAGCGAGGCTCGCCGACCCCGGCGAATTCACCCGTCGCGCTTACCATTTCGGGCGCATCGACCTCGCGCAGGCGGAGGCTGTGGCCGACATCATCACCGCCCGCACGGACGCGTCGCACAGGGCAGCGCTGCACCACCTGTCCGGCGCGCTGTCGTCTGCCATTCGCGGACTACGCGACAGACTGGTGGATATCGCCGCATACCTCGAAGCATCTATTGACTTCGGCGACGACGACATCGAGTTCCTCGACCGGCCCGAACTCCGCCAACGCATCGTCGGTCTGCAATCGGACATGCGCGATCTCCTCTCGACCGCCGAGGCAGGGCGCGCCCTCCGTGAGGGGCTGAAGGTGGCCATCATTGGTCGACCGAACGTCGGCAAGTCAAGCCTCATGAACGCCCTATTGCGCGAGGACCGCGTGATCGTCACGCCCCAGCCCGGCACGACTCGCGATGTCATCGAGGAGACGGTCAACATGCAGGGCTTCCCCGTCACGTTGGCCGACACGGCGGGGATGCGGGAGTCCGGAGATGCCATCGAGCGGGCGGGCGTCGACCGGGCGCGGTCGTGGATGGAACGCGCCGATCTTGTGCTGCTCGTTCTCGACGGTTCGGAGCCGCTGCGCGACGAGGACGAGGCCCTCCTCGATGGTCTCGCCGAGCGCCAAGCCTTGGTCGTCGCCAACAAAGCTGACTTGCCTCAGGCCACGCAACTCGCGGACGCCAGAAGTGTCTCGGCGCTGACAGGCGAGGGCCTTGGGGCGCTGGAATCAGCGATCGTAGCCACAACGTGGAGCGGCGAGGCCCGCCTTCAAGCCGATATCATCGTCACTAATGTGCGCCACAAGCAAGCCATCGAGAAGGCTGCGGACGCGCTCGCGAACTGTCTCGGCGCGGAGGCAGAGGGGGCCTACGACGAGATCCTGGCCGAGGACTTACGGGTCGCGCTCAGCGCTCTCGGAGAGATCACCGGCGACACCGCGCCTGAGGACATCATCGATCACATCTTCGATACGTTCTGCATCGGCAAATAGCCCAGTGCCGGAGGAGCATCACGTTGATGAAGCACTACGCCCGGGTCATGCACATCAACCACGCTGCCGACGCCAATGAGGAAATCCTCCGAGCGGGCGCGTCCACGGTTGCCTCCAAGTGGATGGCTGAGGACGCGACCATGCGGGCCGTCTTCCTCAAGAGCGTCTCCGGCCGGGCGGCGTCCATCCTAAAGCAGGAGGCCCTGACCGTAGGCGCCGAGTGCGCCGTGGCCCACTCGGTCGCCGCATTCGACGACACGCCGCAAAGCGTAGTGCTCATCGCCGACTTGCGTCGTCAGAAGATCCTCGCCAAGAGATTGCGGTCGCAGCCCTTCGGTCTGAAACGCATCGGCGAGGAGGTAATGGCGGCGATTAAGGCTCACGACGATCGTTCCGAGAGGACCCTCACCATCGGCCGGCACGCCCTGCCACTCGGAGAGCGGACCCTCGTTATGGGGGTCATCAACATGACCCCCGATTCGTTCAGTGGCGACGGGCTAGGTGCGGCCGCTGGCCCCGCCGCAAAACAGGCCTCCCGCTTCGCGACGCAGGGCGCGGACATCATCGACATTGGTGGCCAGTCGACACGTCCGGGGAGCGAGGAGATGGCGGCTGATGAGGAGATCGGCCGCGTTGTGCCCCTCATCGAACGCATCAGCGGCGAGGTCGATCTGCCGATATCGATCGACACAGATAAGGCCGCGGTGGCCAGGGCCGCCCTTGATGCGGGCGCTGGTATGATCAACGACGTCCGCGCCTTGCGCGGCGAGGGCATGCTCGAGATTCTCGGCGAACGACTCGTTCCCGTCTGCGTCATGCACATGCTTGGAACGCCTCGCACCATGCAGCAGGCGCCTCAATACGCGGACGTAGTCGGCGACGTATTCGACTTCCTCGCGGATCGCGCGAACGCGTGCCTTCAACTGGGGCTGCCGCGCGATCACATCGTCATCGACCCCGGCTTTGGCTTCGGCAAGACCGTGAATCAGAACCTGACGCTGCTTCGGCGCTTGCGCGATTTTCGCTCGCTCGGATGCCCCGTGCTGATGGGCACGTCCCGGAAGTCCACGATCGGGGCAGTACTCGACCTACCGGCGGAGGAGCGTGTCGAGGGGACGGCGGCGACGTGCGCTTGCGCGATCATGAATGGCGCTGACATCATACGGGTCCACGACGTGAAAGAGATGGTGCGGGTGGCGAGGATGACCGATGCCGTTGCGCGTGGATTCGACGGAGGGGACGATTGAGGGCGGTTCTGGGCGATCTGGAGCGTCTGCCGCGAACACAGGCCGAGGCACCTCCATCAGGCGCCTCGCCTCATTGCTTAACTCAGTTCAAGATGATCTGACGACCGTCCGTCAGGCTGCGGACCCGATCAGATGAAGTCGTTCTGGGCTTTCTCAATAACGACGACGTTCGCCGCACGAGGCCCCTTCGGGTCTTCTTCGATGTCGAACTCGACCTTGTCGCCTTCGTTCAACGTGCGGTAGCCTTCGCCCTGAATGGAGGTGAAGTGCACGAACACGTCGTCGCTGCCGTCGAGTTCAATGAAGCCGTAGCCCTTTGCGTCGTTGAACCACTTTATCGTGCCAATCGGCATGTACATTCCCGCCCTTCGGAGAGATCTGACAGGCCCAACGCGCTGCAGTGGTCTCGCCGAAAGAGTACGGCTGAACACCACGCAACTCGCGAACCGGTCTTGTACGGCACCACCCCAGATTTGCCCTCACGAGCGCTTACAATCCGGCACCGTGAGTCAATGTTAGCACGTTCCCGCAAGGGCGTCAATGACCAAGCGTTCCGAATATGCCGGAACTTGGGGATAAAATCGCTGCCCCGGCGGGGCCCCGATTCTACCTGGTTAGCACCAGAATATGCGCCCGAGGCCCGTGACTCAACGCCCATACCTGTTGCCCCGAACCTGGCCAATTAACACGTTACGCACGTCTGTGGGTGTGGTACGAACCAATCAGACGACGCAACACAGGGAATACGCGGCGAGCATGGAGTCGCAGGTTTTATGCAACAGCAATACGCGCGTGCCCCACGCACCTACCTGGCTGTGATCAGGGCGGTCACGCTGGCGACGTTCGTTCTGACCTCGCCGGCGCTACCGTCGCGCGTCATCGGCGCCGCGACGCTGTACGTCGTGGGCGCTTGCATATTCGGAACGCTGCGCCCGAAACTGCGCGGGACCGATATCGTGCTCCTGGTGCTGACGGTCAGTGCCGACATCGCGTGGTGCACGGCGGCGTTCATGTACTTCGGTCCGCTCCACTCGCTGCCGGCCGTGATCTACGCCGCGTCAATGGCGGCGTTCGCCGCAACCGTATCACCGATCGCGGCCGTCGGTATTGGCATCGGATCGGCCGGCGTCTACGGCGCCTGCACGCTGCTGTTTCACAAGAGCGTTCCCGGCAACGGCTTCCAGGTCCAACTCGTCGTGTTCCAGGCGGCGACAATGGCGCTGACGGGCATTCTCAGCGGGTGCATAGGGGATCAGTGGGCGAGACTGAAGCGCACGCGGGCGATGGTCAAGCGGCTTGAACTCCTCAACTTCGCCACTGCGGATACCACGGCAACGCACGGCGATGACGCAGTGAGAGTCGGTGCTGTCCGACATGCTATCGAGAGTCTCGAAGCCTCCCGCGCGTGGATAATGCGCGTGGACCTTGAGAGCGACACGCTGTCCCTCGACGCCCACAGTGGCTTTGAGCCGGATGAATCCGCCTGCGAGCCTGTTTCGATCGAGGCGGGCATCGCTGGGGAGGTCATCAAGTCAGGCGATTCGCGAAGCGTCATTTCGACGGCGGACAGGTCGGCACTGTCGCCTCTGGAATCCTCACTCACGTGCGGCCGACTCATCGCGGTGCCGCTGCCGGGCGAGGAGATGGTCCGCGGGGTGCTGTTCGTCAGTCGCGCACTCGACGCCGATGGTTTCACCGACGAGGACATGGCGGTGCTGATGCTGCTTGGACGCTCCGTCGGGGGCGCGCTTCAGACCGCAGGGCTCATTCGCGATCTACACCATAGCTCGACGACTGATTCGCTCACGGGACTCTATAACCACGGGGCGTTCTTCGATCGGCTCGCCGACCAGGTCCGCGACTCCCGCGAGACAGGGCGCGAGTTGAGCCTCATCGTGCTGGACCTTGATGGCTTCAAGGAAGTCAACGACACAGCGGGCCACTGGCAGGGCGACCGCCTGCTGAGGGCCCTGGCCGACACGCTTCGGCGGCACTTCCGCGAGACTGACATTATCAGCCGTTGCGGCGGCGACGAGTTCGCCGTGCTGCTGCCCGGCACGCCGCCCGGGACCGCCGTCGAAATCGCCAGCCGCACCGCGGCGGCCCTGCGTGAAGCCGCGTCCTACATCGGTCTGGCAATTCCCGTCTCAGCGAGTTGGGGCGTCGCGTCATTCCCGGCGGATTCGACGACCGATGAGGGGCTCTTCAAAGAGGCAGACACCCGCCTGTACCTCGCGAAGGAGGCCGGCGGGTGCCATGTTGCGTACGATGAGGGCAGCGAGGGGATCAGGATTCTCGCTACCGCCTAACGGGATCGCTCATGCCGGCGAACTCGCCGGGGCCTTGCCCTCTGCCTCGGCGATGGCATCTTCCCCACGCCGGGCGTACATCGTCTTCTCCCCTTGCGGGACCGTTCGCCAGATCAGGAACTGCTTGCGTAGCGAACTGAGGAACAACGAGTTCGTCTTCTTCCACGAGTTCGTGTCGCCCGCCAGCCGCAGCAGCGTCAGCTCGATCGAGTGAACGTCGGCCTCTCCGGTCGGGACGCACATCAACTCGAAGTCCTGACTAACCCCCAGGTCGTAGGGGGCGAGCCACATCCGCAAGTGAACGCCGATCCCCATGCCGCTCTCAACCTTCCGGGCCTCGAGCCGCACATCATCCGCGAGGGATTCTCCCCCCGCGTACCCGACGTACTCGCTGAAGAACTCCGTGAGGAACGCGGCCACGCCGTGGGCGTCCTGACCCGTCACGGTGAACGGTAGCGACGTCCGGAGAGTATCGCCCTCGGGATCCGGCATCTTCCACTTGCGCTCGATGCCCGGGGAGGCAAGCTCCGAGGCTTTCTTGCTGGGGAAGAGCGTCGATAGAAGCACGACCACCATGACAATGAGCGTCACGCCGACCGCCGACAGCGATGAGTAGTTCAGTTCGAGCGCGCCGGCGTCGCCATGGGAGCTGAATAACCACAGCACTCGCGACACCGCCTGCCCGAGCAAGTAGCCGAGAATCGCGCCCAGATTCGCGAACACGCACGCCTCGGCGATGAACAGCATCGAGATATGTGCCGGCGCGAGCCCGAGCGAGGAGTAGATGAAGATCTCCTTCGTCCGTTCATACACCGAGCCGAGCATCGTGTTGAGCACGATCAACGCCGCGATGAGGATGGGGATAGCCAACGTCTGCAGCCCGCTGAGCGACGTCATTGCAATGGAGCTGTACAGATAGGTGTGGTCGTCGATGCCGGCGTAGAGGCTGAGCGCGAACCGCTTCATCAACTCGGCGACCTCTTCGCTGACCAGCGACGCGTCCTCGTACTTCACAGCGATGGACCGGAGGGTCCCGCCGAGTTCCAGCACCCGCGCTTGAGGCAGGATGATCAGCGATTCCGGGCTGAAGTGCTTGTAGTCCTGCAGGAGCGACTGCGCGCCCCCCGAGCCGATCTTGAACCGCTGCTCCGCCTGCCGCTTGATCTCCTCCAGAACCTCCGGCCGCATCACGGCGTAGTCGACCGGCGCGAGGTTTTCGCCGTCAAGATCAACCAGATCGCGGAACGCTTGCTCATCGAAGACGCCAACGACCTTGAACTTCGTCCCGAAGATCGTCACCTCGGCCACGCCAAGGCGGTCATTCGCGATCTCCAGCCTCGTCGCGACCGCCGCCGGGATGACGCAGACGTTCTGATCGGTCTCGCTGATCCACCGGCCGGCGATGAGCACGTCGTCAATGCCGGTGATGTGCTTTTCCTGCGGCGATAGCCCCAGCAGCACGTTGGCCGCATAGGTCTTCGTGGAGTCTTGCGCCGAGGTAACATCGATGTAGAGCTGTTTGTCGAGTTGAGCCGAGGAGTACCATGCGCGCGGCGCAACAATCCGAGCGCCGGTTTCCGCCAGCTCGTTCTGGATGATGAATGACGTGGGCTCCTCCAGCGAGAACCAAGCCCGATCGCGGATCATGATCCCGGGATACGCAGGCGCGTGCTGCAGCTTGATGTTATTAGATCGCAGGTACGTCTTAACCGAAGTGAACGAGAGTACCGTAAATGTCAGCAGCACCAGGGTCGTGGCGGTGAGGAATGTCCGGGCTTTCCTGCGCCGCATGTTGGCGATGCCAAGCCCAAACGCCGCGCCCGCAGCGGAGACCCGACCCACATCCGCCTCGTGAACGCCACCCTCCTCCTGCTTCATGTCCTTGAGCTGCTGGTTGAACTTCATCGTCACCAGCGCGATGACGATAATTGCCAAGGCCATGATGACAAACGAGAGCAGGATGATCAGCGGCTGGGTCGACAGGTCAAAGGCCGGGTGGACCTGACTCAGGACGATGAACACGATCGCGAACATCACGCACGTCCAGAGGATCTGCCCATTCACCGTCCGCGCGTGAACGAACAGGCGCTCCGCAAAGAACGCGAAGGGCATGAGAAGCGCGAGGTAGAAGAGCACCCCTTTCACCACGTCCTGGGATGTCTTCATGACGTCCGGATAGGCCCGCGACTCGAACCCCCACGCATGTCGCGCGGCGGCCACAGCCTTATCGTACCGCCGCTCGCCCAGCGCCTGGCGAGACTCGTCGAGGGCCTCTCGCGCGTAGCCATGCAATTGGCTCAGCCGCCGGTTCTCGATTCCATTCGCCCGCAGCTTCACCATCCGCGACTCGTTCAACGTCCACATGTCAGACGCCACCTGCAGCGGCGTCATCTGCATCGTGGGCGTTGTCCGCACCGAGAAGCCTCGTCCTGTCGGCTCCTCCTCCGTCGCGTTGGTAGCGATCAGCCGCAGGCCAAGGAGCCCCATCCCCATCGCCACATCCACTCGCATATCGCGCAGCGAGTAGACGACGGCGCAGGGCTCGGAGTAGCTCGGGAACTCCGCCGCCGAGGCCGCTTGGTTTGACAGCGAGAACCCAAACGAGATCGGCTCGGCGTAGTCTCTCGCGTCGTACACGAAGAGCTGCTCGAGGGTCTCGAAGTACCGTTCGTCCACCAGGTCGAACATGTCCATCGCCATGCACGGGAACACAATGACGGGCCGGTTGAGCCCGGCTCGACCGTAGACCTCACGCGGGTACTTCACGTCGCCATCGGGGCCTCTGTCCGGCGCGTAGAGGATGTCACCCGTGTTCTCATCGAAGCCATACGCCTCAAGCTGCGCGCCCCGGTTGATCATCTCGCCCCGGATGGTAAACTCGCTCAGTTCGTTCGCCATCGTCATCAGCTCGGTGTGCACGCCCATCATCATCCGGAAGTTGCCCGGCACGAGCACGAGGGCGCCGTCAACCGGCGTGTTGGGTAGGAAGCTCTCCTTGCGGCGGAACTCGAGCACCGTGCCGACCACGTCCCGCAACTCGTCCAGCTTCTTCAGCGCCTTCACGCGCTTGAGCGCTGTTTCCTCAAGCCTCGGATCATTCACGAACGCGGTCAGCAAACAGTAGATGACTCGCGTCTGCCGCGCGAGACTCTCGATGTTCGCTCGATCCGCCGTGTCGAGGGGCGTGTCGACAAGCGAGCGAGCGTCGTTGACCGTGGCGAAGACCATGCCCGGCCGCCCGCCGCGAATCGCCATCTCGTGATCGAAGGCGATCTTGCCTGGGAAGTGCGTGTGCCATTCCCGTCCCTTGACGGGGTTGATCCCATCGACGAAGCCCTCACCGTCACCCAGCCCCAGAGCCGGGCCAACTTCCTCCGCCACCAACTCCGAGAAGAACTTGCCAATGGGGCTGTAGAACCGCAGCAGATGCGCCTGCGAGTAGTACCAGCCGCAGTTGAAGACGCCGACCTCATCATGTTGCGTCGACAGATCGAGCGAGATGAACATGTGGATTCGCGGACAGCGGGCCTTCATCTCATCGAGGATCGCGATGTCGTTCTCCAGCCGGGCCAGGTCACGCCGGAGGCGAGTCTCGCGGCGCTCGCGCACGGCTTCGGAGACCTTGAACCGGCCCACGATGTACTGGAGCGTCTCTCGATCGAAGTCCGGCGCGCGCTGGGGATTGACCACCTGCTCGAGGCTCTCCTCAAGCTCCGCGCGGCGCTCGATCATGTCTTCACGGTGCTCGCCCTCTTCGCGAGCCTTCCGCGGCTCCTTGCCCCACAGATGCACGAACTCGCGCGCCCCCGCCAGGGCTTCGAAGTGCCCCGATGTCGCGAGGAAGATGATCGACCTATCCGGCGGACGTTCCGAGAATGCCTTGATCAGCTCGAGCATCGCGGTGATGCCGGCAGCGTTCTCCGCGCCAGGGGAGAGATTTGGCACCACGCTGATGGAGTCGTAGTACGCCTGGAGGATGATGGCTTCTTCGGCCAGTTCGGGATTGCGTCCCTGCAGAATGCCGATGATGTTGCGGTTCGTCCGCGTCTTCCACGGCATGCGGGACGTCAGCTTGCCGCCGCAGTCGCCGACCGCGATCTGGGCGCGAAGTTGCGCGGCAGACTCGCCATCCAGGTAGAACCGCGGCACGTCGACCGGACACCCAACGAACTTCGTCTCCGCCTCACCGCGAGTCGTCCCCTCCGGCTCGACGAAGATCACCGCCGCTGCGCCCAGGAGCGGCGCGTTCAGCCAGTTCTGCCCGGAGCCGAAATCGACGACGACGATCGCGCCGTCAACCGCCATGCCGTTGTAATCGCCCAGGAGGCCCTCGTTGACGTAGATGACGTCGCCTCTGAGGCCTTCGCGCGGCAGTTGACTCGTCCGCACCAGGTTCGGCCAGACGGCATTCAGGCTGAACGTCTGGCCGCCAACAACCAACTCAGCCCCCTCGTCGAGGGCAATGGGGAGGTCAAATTCCTGCACGAACACGTTCTCGCTACCCAGACACTCCTCGAACTGGGCCAGGACCATGTCCGCCGCCTGGGCGTTGCCCGGATAGCCGCTAACGCGCGTGCCGAATTGCGTCAGCTGCTCCATATTCGCCCGCAGGCTCTCGAGGTCAATCTCCTCGGCGAGTTGCGCATGCGGGGTCTGAACGGCCGCGCGCGCAGGCGCGACCACGCAGATGATGCTGAGAAGCGAGACGAGTGCTCTCACAAGCATGTCCTCCACGGATACTCCGATGCTTTGCCGTTCGCCATCCAAGCCCCCATACCCTCGCCTCCCCATCACCCGAAATGCACGACGTAGTAGCGGTACATCTCGTTGTAGATGCTGATGGAGCCCCAGACCACGCCGGCGACGAAGAAATGCCCGATGACGATTCCCAGGAACAGCGGAATCAGCTTCCTGTACATCCTCATGCCGCCTATCCGCAAGATGAGGGTCTTTATCATCCACACAAGCATGAACGGTCCCCAGAGCGGATAGCCGTAACTCGTGACCATCGCGAAGCCCAGCGGGTGCAGCGGGAATCGCAGGAACACGGTCCGGGCGAGAATCAGCGCCCCGCAGATCACGAATCCCACGCCCGTCATGCTCGTGCGCATCGCGTCGGGCGTCTTGGGGGCCTTGGCGTAGCCGGCGGTCTCGAGGAACTCGTTCTTGGCGAGTTTGGTCCGGTAGCCGCCCTCGGTGGTGCCTCCCTCGAGGACGTTGCTCCCGAACTTGTAGTACGTGTCCAGATGCATGTGGTAGGCGCCAAGGAGGCCGACAATCAGCGCCACGAACAGCACGACGCTCATCTAGCGCTGACTCATCTTCGTCTCGGTCGCGATCTTGCTGGCCTCAATCTGGTAGGCCATCATCGACTGGAAGTAGCCGCGCGTGACGTGCATGCAGAACGAGAGAATCGTGAGGTTCCCCCAGTCATTCCCCGTCGTCAGCCGCGCCGAGCCCAGCGCGTTGATGATGACGCGCTTGTGCTGATAGAACGGGAAGAGCCACACCATCGCGGCGCCGGCCTCAGCCCGGGCGCGGGCATAAACAAGGGCGAAGAGCAGCACGATGCCAAAGAAGAGGGCCGCCGTCCAGAGCCACATTCCGGCGCTCACGGCGAACCACAGCATCACGACCACACTCACGACAAGCCCGATCGCGGCCCACTGGTACGGAATCGGCTCGTCGGTGTCATCCAGCTCCTTGAGTCGGCCGATGGCCTTCAGGAACACGTCGCGAAGCTGGAAGCGCCCGACCCAGATGAGGAACGCTCCCAGGGCGAAGTAAGCGCCGGCCGACTGCTCCTCGTGGAACGGAAATCCAGCCAGCTCGTAGCCAATGGCTGTCGCGACCACGTTGGAGAGGCGCAGGGCGAGGTATGAGACCCAGACGGTTAGCGTGATCTCCGTCGATACGAGAAATCCCAGACCGATGTTCTCGGGGCGCCAGGCGATCGAGAGCGGGCGAATGGCTGAGAACGGTCGCTCGGTGAAGAGCGCGCCAATGTCGTAGACCCGTCCGAGCGCGGGAATGCCGGGATTCCAAGCTTTCAGGATATTGGCGACATTGTAGAGCGCCGCGATCAGGAAACCCGTCCACATGAGCGGATTCCGAAAGAACCCGCCAACGAGTCGGCCGGATCCCTGGTCAGAGAGATCCATGACCATGTGCACGATCGGGAATGTGAGGCGTTCTCGCTCCGCCCACTGCTTGCGGAACATGACCATGATGCAGAACATCGCCGCGAACCATGCCAGCATGAACAGCGACCACATGCTCAGCGGCACGATCCATGGCCGCCACGGGACCTTCTCGTCATCCGCGTGCTCGTACATGGCGCGGATGACCTCCGTGTCCTTGACGGCGAACCAATCCGGGACGTACTGCTGGTAGCTCTCGAACTCGTTCTCGGGCTCGGCGAAGTAGTAGAGCGCGGTGAGGTTCGGGAAGAGAAGCCTGACGACCCCAACGGACGCCATTGACGCCCCGATCGCCACGAACACGTACAGCGCCAGCACATCCGCCCGGGAGAGTCGGAGCATCTCGGGCAGTTTCTGCGTGAGGGGCGCAATGAGCGTCAACAGGATGAGCGCGGCGATCGCGGGGATGACAGGCACGCTCTCGCCGAGCTGCGAGCCGTGAGAGATCATCCCCACGTGGCGCATCCAGTAGAACGAGCCGGCCAGCAGCAGAACGCCGATGATCAGCACCTTGGCGCTCAGTCCACTCCGCTGCTCAACAGGCTCGGTGCTCACAGGCCAATGCTCTCTCAGGGCGAGAATCGCGGTCTGTGATGGTATTCGCCCGGAGAAGCGGGGATCCTCTCTGAGGCGTGTCTGCGCGGGGAGGGTACGACACCACAACACGTCGAACCCCTTGCCACATGACCCGACGCATCATCCATCTCGACATGGACGCGTTCTACGCCTCGGTCGAGCAGCGCGACCGGCCGGAGTTGCGCGGCAAGCCGGTGGTCGTCGGCGGCTCGCCCGATGGGCGCGGCGTCGTCTCGGCGGCGTCGTATGAGGCGCGCGAGTACGGCATTCGCTCGGCCATGCCATGCTCGCAGGCGAAGCGGCGCTGTCCCCATGCCATCTTCCAGCGCGTCGATATGGGCAAGTACGGGCGGGTGTCGGGGCAGATCATGGAGATCCTGCGCGAGGTGACGCCGTTGGTGGAGCCGATCTCGTGTGATGAGGCGTTCCTGGACGTCACCGGCAGCGAGAGGCTCTTTGGGGACGCGGTGCAGATCGGGCGGCGGCTGAAGGGCCGCATCCACGATGATACGCAACTCAATGCCTCCGTCGGCGTCGCCACGAACAAGTTCCTCGCGAAACTGGCATCAGACCTCGAGAAGCCCGACGGCTTCGTAATCGTGCCCGAGGGTCAGGAAGCTGAGTTCATCGCCCACCTTGAGATCGAGAAGCTGTGGGGCGTCGGCCCGAGCACCGCGCAGAGGCTTCACGCGGCCGGGCTGCACACCATCGGCGCGCTCGCAGCATGTCCCGCGAGCCAGTTGGACCGGCGGCTGGGCAACCATGGCCAGGATCTTCAACTTCTCGCCCGGGGCCTCGACGAGCGCCCCGTCCAGCCGGACCATGAGGCAAAGTCGATCAGCGCGGAAACTACGTTTGAGACCGACACGAACGATATCCCGTTCCTGAACCGGGTGATTCTTGGGCTGGCCGACGAGGTTGCTGAGCGCGTCCGCGCGGCGGAGGTGATGGCCCGCACGGTGACGCTGAAGCTGCGCTACAGCGATTTCACCACTCTCACCCGCGATACGACCCTCCAGGAGCCGACTACGGCCGGCCTGGTGCTCCACGAGCGCGCGAAGGAACTCCTGGCCCGTGAAAAAATCGGCTTCCGGAAGGTCCGCCTGATCGGAGTCGGCACGTCTAACCTCACCGTTGAGCGGCAGCTGTCGATGTTCGATACCGACGCCCATCGAGCCGAACGCGCCGAGGAGGCAGTCGACAAGCTCCGCGACAAGTTCGGAAAAGCAGTCGTCAAGCGCGCGTCGCTTCTCGATCGCCCCAAACGCGGCCCCGGCGACCCGTCCTGAGCGTCTCCGCCAGACGAATCTCCCCACCTGCCCCGCGAATATCGGGTAAGAGCTATTGAAGAGACCTAGCTGGATGGTCTCGTGGTGGCACATTGGAGGCGGCTGAATGCGCAAGGCATTGGTCTACGCGGCGTTGCTGATGGTACCGATCGCAGTTGCCGGGATCGTCTACGCCGGCAGCGGGGGATTCGACGGGGCGCTGCACCAGGCAGCGATCGATGGCGACGCCGATGGCGCGCGCCTGTCTCTACGTCTGGGGGCCAATCCTGACGTGGTGCGGAAGCCGCCGTCTAAGTGCCCGCCTACGCCAAATGGGGAGCATTGGAGTAGCGAACCGTCGTCCGCTCTGCTCGAGGCGGTCGCCCACGGTCATGCCGAGGTGGCGCAACTGCTTCTCGAGGCCGGCGCCGACCCCGAGTTCGCCCAGGAGGACCAGGGAACTCCGCTCTTCGCTGCCCTTGGGAACGGCGACCTCCCGCTCACCAAGCTACTCGTCGACCATGGCGCCGACCCGCTAGCGCCCCATGAGTATGGCTCGACTCCTCTGCGCGTTGCCGCGGAGGCGGGCGATGTGAGGCTCGTGAGTTACCTGCTCGACCTTGGGGCCGACCCCGACCAGGCCGATTTCATGGGCACCACGCCCCTGCATGCGACGACCCGCACGCTCACGTATGGGCATTGGGAGAAGATCCCCGTCGCGCCGCAGCTTGCGGTGACGCGGTTGCTCGTGGCGGCGGGAGCGGACGTGAATGCCGCAGGCTGGCGCGAGCGGACACCGGTCTTCGGCGCCGCCCAGCGCGGATGGACACCGTTGCTACGGGAGCTTGTGGCCGAAGGCGCCGACCTGGCACGCGTGGACAAGAAGGGTGTCACGGCGCTGCATCTAGCGGCAGCGTCGGGCTCTCCCGAGTCGACCTCAATGCTGCTGGATGCAATTGGCCCCAACGCGGAGACAAATGAGGGACGGACGCCGCTCCATGACGCTTGCGGCGCTGGGGACATCGTGACGGCGACATTGCTTCTCGATGCGGGCGCGGACATCGATGCGATGGACGCCGCGTCTGGCCAACCGCTTGCGGCAGCGGCGGGGAGCGGCTCCGTCGAACTGCTGGAGTTGCTCCTGTCCAACGGCGCCGACATCCACGGAGCGCGCCCGGACGGATGGACAGCCCTGCACGCCACGGTCGGATCCGAGGGCGATGCAGCCGCGAGGTTCCTCATCGAGTCAGGGGCGGAGGTGAATGCGGGAGACGGTTTGGAGCCGGGCACACCGCTTCACCAGGCCACGGCCCGCAACAACGTGGAGATGTGTGACTTGCTGGTCAATAGCGGGGCGCGACTCGAGGCGCGGGACGGACGCGGGTGGACGCCGCTCCACGTTGCGGCGGACATGGGTGCCACGGGTCAGTTCGACGCGGCCCGGTATCTTGTCGCTCAGGGCGCCCAGACCAACACCGTAAACGCCGAGGGGTTCACACCCGCACAGCTGGCGCGCCACCTGGGGTATCCGGGCGTGGCGGAAGTCCTATCCCAGGCGCTATAGCTCAGTCTACGGGCACGAGCGCCAACACGTCGACGTTCAGATGCTTCGCGCCCTCGGTGGTGAGACGGATGCTGTGCTTGCCGACAGCCAAATCCAGGTCCGCGGCCACACGCGTCCATGCCCACTGCTCCGGATCTTCCCGCGCCCAACCACCGGTCCCCGGGAAGCTCACGAACCCCGCTGGTTTGCCATCGACGTCCAACGTGCGCAAGGCGGCCTCTTCCTGCGTCGCCGTGCGAGCGTAGAGATCGTACGTGCCAGCCGCGTCGATCCCGCAGGTCCACTCGACCCAGTGCCTCTGCCCGACTCCGAAGCTGTAGATACTCGCGCCGCCGTGCTGGTCGATATGCTCGCCCTCGGATACCTGCACGGGGCCTCCCCCACCCTCGCCCACGAAGTCTTCCGCTTCGATCAGCACGACGCCGGCGCCGTCGAGGTCCGGCTCTTCCACGCGCTCGAGCGTCTCGCCCTTGGCTACCGTGTTGATCTGGATCTCGCGGATGGGCATCTGCGTGAAGTCGTGACGCCAAGTGAGGTGGATCCCCAACTGCCCACCCGCTACGAGGTTATCGGGCGAGCGCAGGCCCAGCCGGCCGCCCTTTGCGATCACGTCATCCCAGTCTGTGATGGTCGCAGTGCCGACGCGCAACTTCGGCGCTCCATGCATCTTCGCCACGCGCGTCGACAGCACGACCGTCACCTCATACATGCCCATCGGGGCTTTCACGCTGCCACGCGCCTCGAACCGTCGCGCGGAGAAGTTCGCGTACATCGAGGCCTTTCGTTTGCCATCGACTTTGACCGGCACGGCCCGTCCGACGCCTCGGAGTGGCAATCTGCCGCGACCAAACTCAAACAACGCGCTGCCCGCGGCCACGCTCACCAGTACGAGCCCGCCATCCGCGGCTTCCCAGCCGCTACCCAGGCGCTCCCCATTGAGCGTGGCCCAGTCGGGCTCAAAACCCGTCCACAGACGCACCTCGCAGGCTTCGCTCGCGTGAAGCTCAAGAGCCACGAGATCCGGCGAGTACGACACCGCGCAAGTCACGGGGCGATCGCATTCGATGTACGTTCGCGATTCACCAATGGCCCACCCGGAGGCCGACAGAAGCAGGATGGCGGCGAGAATGGGCGAAGAACGCATCGTCACACGTCCTTTCGGCGAGGGGGATATTGCCCCGCCGGACAGTTCAGTGCGGAACCCAACTCTTCGCCCCGGCTGGGCGAATCCCTGCAGCAAGGAGACCATGCGTGACGATCCGCGAGTTCCAGACTCTCATCGAGGGCGTGTACTTCGAGAAGGACCGCGAGCGTGGCATCCCGGCCAACATTGCCTGGCTCGTGGAGGAGCTGGGTGAACTCGCCCAGTCCCTACGCAAAGGCAGCAAAGAGGAGGCCGAGGGCGAGTTCGCGGACGTCCTCGCGTGGCTCTGCACGATCGCCAGCATCGCGGGCGTGGACCTCCAGGAGGTCGCGGCCCAGAAATACGCCGTGGGCTGCCCGAAATGCGGGAGCACGCCCTGCGTCTGCCCCTCCTGATCATCCGAAAATACCCCCAAATCTCCCACTCCCGTCCGTGCTGATTCGACCTCCAATGTGTTATAGTAAGAGTTCGTATTGAACACGATGGACCTTTCCCCCGTACTCGGAGTCAGAGCTACAGCAATGGATACTACGCAACAGCCCAATTCAGACCCCAACGAGACCGGTAAACTCACGCGGCCCCGCCCCCGCTGGCAACGCATCGCAGCCATCGTCGCCGCCGTCATAGTCGTGCTGGCAATATGCGCCGGCGGCGCCATCGCAATCGTGGCGAACAACTTCGCCAGTAGCGATATCATGGCCCGCAACGTGTCTATCCAGGGCGTCCCGGTGGCCGGGCTCACCCAGGCAGAGACGCTCGCAAAGCTCCAAGCAGACTGGGAACCCACCCTTCCCGATGAGATCGCGCTCCAGTACCCCGGCGGCCAACTCGACGTTCCCCGCCGGAAACTGGGCGTGAAGCTGCAGATCGAAACCTCGGTGATAGAGGCGCACCATGTCGGCCGCGAGGGCGGACTCCTCGATCGCATCGGCACGCTACTTAGCGCGCGCAGCAAGCCTGTCGAGATTGAGGTAGCCTGTCTCGTCGACGAGCAGGCCCTTGATGCTGCGCTCGCAGATGCCGCCGGTCGTGTCAACAAGCAACCGATGGACGCCGAGGTCGAGGTTACCGACGATGACAAGGTCAACATCAAGGACCACGTCAACGGACTGGTCACGAAGCTAGACGAATCAAAGGCAGCGCTGCTCGCCGCCCTGAAGCAGCCCGGCGCGGCGGCGGTTCAGTTGGTCGTTGATGAGCAGATCCCCGACATCACGTCAGAGGATCTCGGCCACCTCGAGACAGTCCTCGCGACCTACACGACCAAGTTCAATCCCGGTTCGGTTTCCCGCAGCAAGAACCTCGAGATCGCAACAGGCATCATCAACGAGACCGTCGTCATGCCGGGAGAGGTCTTCTCCATCAACGATATCGTGGGCGAGCGCACTTCTGCCCGTGGCTTCCGGCCCGCCCCGATATTCTGGACCGGAGGCGAGTTGCGCGACTCGGTTGGCGGCGGTCTCTGCCAGGTCGCGTCGACGACTTTCAACGTCGCCCTACTGGCCAACATGCAGATCGTCGAGGCCAAGCCGCACGTACGAGCCGTCGACTACGTTCCCCTCGGCCGCGACGCCGCAGTGCTGTGGGGCAGCAAGGACATGCGTTGGCGGAACTCGCAGCAACACCCGGCTCTGTTTCTCGCCAAGTACAATAAGAACACGCTGACATACAAGATCATCGGCAGCGAGGGCGACAAGACCGAGGTCAAGGTCACGAGCAACGGCGGACGCTCCGGCCGCGGCACGAAAGACGTGCCCGACCCCAATCTCCCCGAGGGCAAGCGCGTCCTGGAGAAGAGAGGCTGGTCCGGCGGCTGGGGAACGGGCGAGCGCAGGACCAAGGTCGGCGACGATTGGGAAGTCACTTGGTCGCGCCGCAGCTCCTATATGTCGGGCGCGGATACGTACCGCGTTGGAAGCAAGAAAGCAGAAGTTGCGCCGGAGGCGACTCCGACGGTCCCGACGACTCAACCGCTGGCGCCGGCAGTGCCCGAGCCCACGCCTGAGCCGACCCCGGAGCCAACGCCCGCACCAGAACCTACTCCCGAGCCACCGGCCACGCCAACCGTCCCCGACGAGACGGAATCCGACTCCTGATTGCCGTCGCATTCCGCCCCTCACCGGAGGGATCTCAATGCTCGCCGCGCGCCTGATCTGCGCCATGCTGGCATCCGGACACGCCGACGCCGCGACTTTCACAGACACAGACAGCCTCCGAGCGACGGGCGCCACGCTGCATGGCCCAGTTACCGACGCGACGGGCGCGGGGCGCAAGGCCATTGACCTCCGCACGAACGGTTACGCGACGCTCCCGACCTCGGAGCACTTCGATCCGACTCAAGGCTCAGTCTCCCTGTCGGTGCGTCCCGCGTGGCCTGGTGACGCGAAGACGCGCCAAACGTTCTTCCACGTCGGCGAGAACGACGCGCGCTCGCATGTCACCATCTTCAAGACGGAGAGCCCCACGCTACGCTTCGTCTACAAGTCCAGCCCCGATCTCTTCCTTGCCGCCGACCTGCCGATTGCGCACTGGCAACCCGGCGAGTGGCACGACATCACCGTCGCGTGGATGGCTTTCCGCGGGCAGATGGCCCTCGGCCTGAAACTCGATGACGGCGAGCCACGCTGGGTCATGGGCGGAGCGCCTCTGGCCGAGGTGCCGGAGATGCTGTACGTGGGGCGCCGTGGCCCCGCCCAGCAGTTCTCGGGAGCGCTACTGGCTGACGTCACCATCACCGGCGACCTCCTCATCACGCCGCCGTACGCGGCAGGCCCCAAGCCCAAGCTCAGCGTCAACATCGACTGCGCGAGCGGCACAGCTCCCCTTCCGCCGGTCCATGACTGCGTGACGATCTGGAATCGCAAATCCAACCCGCTCCCCTTCACCATCGGCAGTCCCAAGCACCGCCGCCTCCGCGAGGCGGGCTTCAAGCTCGCCCGCCTTGTCGCGTCCTCGGAGACGTGGCTCTGGGGCGTCGACCTGTCGCGAAATGCCGCGGGGCAGATCGAGTACGACTTCACCGATTTCGACAACCTACTCGACCTTGTCGGGTCGGCGGGGCTGGACGCGTACATCCGCATCGCCTACCACATGCCGCGCGAGCTGTCAGCCGAGCCGGACTCGCCGAACTGGGCGTACTCGGGCCCGCGTGATTGGGACGAGTACCGCGACTACGTCCGCGCCGTCGTGCATCACTGCAACGTCGAGCGCAAACTCGGCGTGAAGTACTGGGTGATGTCGGTCAACGAGGCTGACATCGCGGTCGACAAGCATGGCGCTGACTGGGACACGATCTGCAAGCTTTACGAAGCGAGCGTGCAAGCGGGGCTGGAGGTCGATCCGACGATCAAGGTCGGCGGACCGGCAGTCTGCAAGCCGCTTGACGGCACGGGCGGCGAGGCTCTGAGGCGGTTCGTGGCGTTCTGTGCCGAGCGCGATCTCCCGCTCGACTTCATCTGTTTCCATCGCTACCACGTTGCTCATCCGCGCGAGTTCGGAACGCACATCGAGGCTATCCGTGAGATCGTGGCGGAGGCCAATCCCGACATCGATCCGGAGTACTTCCTCGACGAATGGAGCCAGTGGGGCCGCGACCGACATGCCGACGACGCGTACGGCGCGGCCTACATCGCCGCGTCGCTTCAGTACTTCCGCAGGGCGGGTCTGACCAAGGCCAGCATCGTGAGCTTCAACGACAATATGGAGTTCAGCGACGAAGACCGCGATCTGGTCGTCCACCAAGGCCCGTTCCCAAAGACCGATACTGAGACGGGCCGGTTCCTCGCCGGCGAACTGACGTCGGATGACGTCAAACGCCGAGCCATCGTCTCCCACGCGCCGCAGAGAGGGTCCTACACCTTCGGGCGCTACGCCATCGACGTGCCGACCGACGCGCCTCGTCTCGTGTTTGGCACGGGGATCACAGCGCGGTACCAGGGCATGGACGGCGTTGGCTTCAATGTCACGATCGATGGCGAGCTGGTCTTCGACCACTACCAGCGGACGGGCGCGTGGGTCGAGCACGAGGTGACGCTGGCGGACTATGCAGGCGACTCCATCAACATCGAATTGCGAACGGATCGCCGGCGCGAGCCGACAGCGACCACGGCGGCCGACTGGGCGTCTTGGGCAGAACCGCGTATCATCACGGCCGACGGGACGATCGCTTTCGACTTCATCGAACTGATCGACTCGGCCGAGACGGGCATCCACCAGTCGCCGACCAAGTTCGTCTACTCCGACGATGCCATAGCGCAGTCCACCGGGCTGCCACTCATCAAGGGGAACGTCGTCACCGCGCCGTATTTCGTGTTCCTGGCCCAGAGCAAACTGGTGGGCAACGAACTCCCCACATCAGGCATCGGCGAGTGGGGCGTCGACGACACCGATGCCGCGGGTGTGATGGCGACGGGCGACGCGGATGGGGTCCACGCGATGGTGTGGACGTTCGACTTGATGGGCTCGGGCGAGCGGACGGTCGAGCTGCGGTTCGCCGATGTTCCGGGGCTCTTGCCAGACACCAAGAGCGTCCACCTGCGCCACTACATCATCGACGACACGCACACGAATGCCTACCATACGTACGTTGAGCAGGGAGAGACATCAGAGGATGGTTCGTACAATGTCGAGACGGCCGAACTCGAGCTGATGGAGGAGCGCGAGATCGACGTCGAGGCCGACGGAAGCGTCGCGGTCGAGATGGTGCTTCCGGACTTCAGCGTCAGCCTGATTGAGCTTGAGCCCGTCCGGTAGGCATGCGACACCTCGCGGTCCATGGTGCAAGAACCAGACACGCAGGTTCCCGCCGCTCGGATGCCGAACTTGGACTTTGAGCGGATGGCAGCCCACCTCCTGGCAACGGTGGCGAGTCTGCAGTGGGTGGTAGTGGGCAAAGGGTGAGGTGAGTTGATGATCGGGATGCTGCGCCGAATGGTGGCTGTTCTGATTGCGTCAGTCGTGGTCGTAGGTCTGAGTGCAGATCCAGGCGCGGACGGCACGACGGCCGGCGACCCCGCCCGCCTCTTTGCAGAGAACCCAGGCGCCAGACTCCCCGGCGATGAAGGCTTCTTGTTGCGAGACCTGAATCGACTGGCGCTCGAGTGGAATCGGGCGACCCTTGCCGGAGCGTACAGTACCCATGGGGAGCGTGACCCTGAACGCCATGAAGCGGCGCTGACGCTTCTCGAGCTGCTTGCCCAGCACTTTTCTGCCAAACTCCCCGGGGCGAGCGCCGAGGAGCTAACCCAAGCTGCGCTGCCACTGAGGGACACCGATGGCTTCGTGCAGCGCGACCCCATTCTCTGCTACGCCATCTCCGCCACCGTCTCCCTGGCCAAGGCCGGCGAGCCCGATGAACTCAAGTACCTGGACCGGGCCATCGAGGGCTTCCGCGAACGGCCGGAATACCCACGCTCTAGGGCCTGGATCGCCGCAGACCGGGCGGTCGAAGTCCTCCGGCGAGTGGCCGACCCGTCGCCGGAGGACGAGCGGAAGCGCAAGGAGATGCAAGACCTGGCGATCCAGTGGTGCGCGGAGGGCGCGGCCGAGGAGATCGTGACGGCGGGAGGCCAGCGCGTCTACTGGCCCGGAATGGTGAGCGCGCTGTGGCGGGGCTTCGCGGGGCGCGAACTTGACCTCCACGAAGCGCTTGCCAACCAAGAAGGCACGGACCCGTGGCTCGTCGCGATGGCGGGCGGCTGCGCCCACACCCGAGTCGGTTGGAAGGCTCGAGGCGGGGACTTCGCCTACGCGGTGACGGAAGAGGGGTGGGAGGCCTTCGGCGAACACCTCTCGCAGGCGCGGGACTACCTGGAGGAGGCTGACCAGCTCCACCCAGAATTCCCCGAAGCAGCAGCTTGCATGATCACCATTGAGATGGCGGATCCGCGCATGGCCGGCAAGAGCCCCCGCTACTGGTTCGATCGCGCGACTGCCGCCCAGTTCGACCACGGGGATGCATACACAAGATACCTTCGGGTCCTCTGGCCGCGCTGGGGCGGCAGCATTGATGAGATGCTCGCCTTTGGCGTGGAGTGCCTTGATTCCGGGCGCTTCGACACCAATGTCCCGAGGATGTGCTTGGAGGCCGTTCTTGAGTGCGCCTTTGGTGAAGGGGCGGTGGAGGTATGGGACGAGCCGGGCACGTGGGATAGCCTGGTGCGGATGTGTGAGGGGATGCTGGCCGATCCCGCCCACGCCTGGGAGGAGGCCAGCCTGAAGACCATCTACGCCGCAGCGGCCTGGCGCACGGGACACTACGACGTGGCGCGCCGCCACCTGGAGGAGCTGGGCGAAGACGCCGTTACGCCGACCTTCCACCGCGAATTCAGTTGCATCTTCCCGCGCGCTGAGGCAGAAATCTACGCCGCGACCGGCGAGCACGGGGCGACCGTGCGCGCGGCGAAGGCGCTCTACCGTGCCGGCGACGTCCAGGGCGCCCTGACGGTGCTGGAGGGAATACCCCTTGGTGCCGCGGACGAGCACACCACCACTCATGTCCTCCACCGCCTCACAGCCTGCAGCGTCGAGGTTGGACTGGCCGAGGGCGGCTGGGTCAGCCTCACGCCGGACTCGCTCTTGGCGATGGCCGAACGGAAGGGGCCGCCTTGGGTGGTAGAGAACGGCACGCTCGGTGTCGAGCCGTCCACGGGCTGGCGCAGCCTCACGAGCCACGCCGATGTAGGGCAGCGGTACGAGGCCCGACTGGACGTGGAATACGGCGCGCTGGGGACGACGGCCTTCGGCCTGGGCCTGAACCTCAGCCCGGGGCGCCCGCCGCGCTCGGCCTACGCCAGCGTGACGGGCAAAGGCACGGCCCGACTATCGCAGGCGACCGAGCGCGGCCTGGCCGTGGAGCCGACCAGCACCATCGTCGTGCAGGTGTGGGACAGTCGGGCCAACCTGGAGATCGATGGCGAACGGGTCTTCACCCGGGCCTACATTGGGGGAGAAGGGCGCGGTCGGCTACCGAACCACATTGCGTTGATGATGCTCAACGACATCCTCGATGGCAACACGACCGCGTGGCTCTGGGAGGCGGAAATCCGGCGCCTCACCGTCTGCCCCGAGGGGCTTGAGCCGGATGGACCGCCGGCCCCCTGAGAGCAGCGACGGGACCCGAACCACTGTCCGTCCCTGGTTGCTGCCGCAGCCGAGGGGCACGAGGAGGATCCAACAGCCTAGTCCCATCGATGGATCTAGGTGCAGATCAGCTCCCCGGCCGCATCAGCGTCCGGCGCATCGAAGACCAGGCGACAGATGTTGGCGTCATGCGCGCGAGTTATCCCGCTGTAACGTCCGTTCTCCAGCCGCTTCACAATACCCCCCGCCGACGCATCGACGCCGCCTTCCAGATACTCCGCTCCGAACGCTCGGAACGCCTTGCCTGCGGTCTGGGCGTCTGCATAGCGCGCGGTCAGCAGCTTCCCGTGGACGTGCTCCGCGAACACCACGTCAACCTTCGGACCAAGTTGCAGGAGGTTTTCGTCGCTGACGTAGTAGAGGTGGTTCAGCATCGCCTGCTCGTGGAAGAAGACGGGGACGCCGCTGAGGCCTTCGCCCGGCAATTCAGCGAGTAGGTCCGGCGGCTGGCCCTCCTCCCCCATCTCGGCGACCACTGCTCTGCCTATATCGAGGAGTGCCTCGCGGGCGGTATCGGCGTGGTCGCTGTGGGATATGCGGGCGTAGTAGCGCCCGTGCCAGAACTGGAGCAGGCCCGAGCCATACGATGACCCCTGCCCCACGCCGAGGTTCTCGCCCGATGCGTCGGTCGACCAGATCCCGTAGGCATCGGCGTCGCGAGTGAACGCGTAGATCTCGATGCCATACGGCTCGCCGGTAGTGACAGCGGCCCGCTCGAAGCTATAACCAAGGTAGCGCGCCGCCGCGCCGTTGATATGGGTGTGGAGGTCGTCACGCGTGTAGACATTGATCCCGGAGGTCAGTTGCGCGCCCGCGGCGCCCGCGATCTCCTCCACATCGGTCAGCACATCAGGCTCCTTAAGGCGTCACCCTCCGACTGAGAAGCGCTTGACCTCGCCATCGCGCGTCGCCAGCACCACGACATTGCCGACCGCCGTGATGTCGGTGGGGGCGCTGTCGACCTGGCCGATGTTGACCATCTTGCCGGCACCGTCGAGGGTAACCACCATGCCGCTCTCACAGCCGACGACGATGGCATCCCCCACGACTTTCAGGACCGTCGGCGGGCTCGACAGTCGCGTGGCCCACAGCTTCTCGCACTCGTTATTGAGTGCCACGATCAGGGCCGCGGATGTCGCCACGTAGATCTCCATCTTGCCGTCGCCGTCGAGATCGCCCACGTCGAGGTCGCGCATGTTCTTGGCCATGATACGGTCGCCCGGGCCGAAGCTCGCGTCATGCAGCGGCGTGCCCTTGGCGTCCCAGACGGTCACTCGGTTCCAGGTCCCGTTGATCTCGCTGAGCACTTCCTTGACACCGTCGCCATCGAGGTCCACGTACATCAGATGGTCTCGGTTCATGGAGGACCAACCGCCGACATAGGTGTGGCCCGACGGCACCCCGTAGAAGCCCCGAGGTGTGGGATCGAGGGTCTCGTTGTTGATGATCGCGACCGTGTTCGTGCCGTTGTACCTCCGGGCGGCCAGGAGATTGGTGCTCCCAGCCGGCCCATCGACGAACTGGAAGTGGCTGACCTTCCCCCAGAATTGCACGAGCCGCTTCGCAAGCTGACCGTCGCCGTCGATGATCTCCAGCGTGCAGGCGCTCCCGACGAAGCACTGGCTCTCGCCATCGATGAAGTCGCCTGTCGTCAGGCCATGGATGCCCTCATGCCCGGGCGCCGATTTGAACCAGTAAGTCTTGGCTGCTTTGTAGACATCGGGATGCATCTCGGATGTGAAGATCCACTTGCGCTCGCCGGAGAGGGTGAAGGCGATGACCTGCTCGTCGACGCAACCAGCGAGAAGCAGGCCGTGCTCGGGCCACCAGTGGACCATCCGGATTCGCTCGTCCGCATCCATCGAGCGGATTGCGCTGCCGTCGGTCCCGAGTAAGTGAACCGTCTTGTCGGCCGCCACGGCGATGATGGTCTCGTCGCCCTGGGGAATCGTGATCATGTCTACGATCTCGGCGCCGACGCTGTGGGTCCAAGCCTCCGTGAGCGCTGGGAGATCCAGGGCGGGTTGGGCGTCACGATCCGCGATGAGCTGCTTGCGAGTGGCACTGGCCGTTGCTAGCTGCTCCCCCAGCCACGCCACAAGCTCATCGCGCGCGGCCTTCTCCGGGCGCGCGTTCGTTAGGGAGTGGCGCCCCGCCGTCAGGTCCGTCGCCGGCGAGCCCGTCGCCAGCGTCAGCGTCGTATCCTCCGCGCAGACCACTTCAACCACGCCCGTGTCGAAGTCCCAGTCGATGTCAACGGGAGCGCTCGCGCTAACCATTCGGCCGCTCACGAGGCTTCTCCCGAACAGATGCCCCTCGCCCACGACGGCCAGTTCGGCGCTGATGCCCGAGTACTCGCCTGCCACAGCAATGGCCGTCTCCGGCACTGCCAGCGCCGCCGCGTTGTCGGCGATGCGGTAGCATCCCGGCGCGCGCGCCTCCGTCCGGGGTGAGATCAGCGAGAAGTGGATGCGGTGCTCATCCTCCCGCACGGCCCCCGTCCATTCCATGTTCTTCACTCCGCCAGACGACCGGGTCACCATGATGTCGCACGGGCGGATTTCGTACCCGGCGATGGCCTCGGGCGGGAGAGCGCCGTCCCCTTGGATTGCGACGCCCGCCAGGCCGATATAGCAATTGTCAGTGCCCCCGCGCCTGCGCACGACTTGCAGCCGGAGCTTGTGCTTGCCCGCGGTCAGTGTCCGCTCACCGAGGGAGACACGCTGGCGCGCGGCCGACTCGGCGTAGTGATCGAACTCATCGACGACGATCTCGCCGTCCACGGCAATGCTGACCACGCCGCGGTCGACGTAGTTCACGACCTCGACGAACATCTCGCCAGCGACGTCATCCGCGAGGTCCACCGTCATCTCCAGCCAGTTGCCTGGCTCTTTGGCCCGCAGCAACACAATCCCGATGCTGGGGAGCTTAACGATGTCAGCGGGAGTGCCGGGATCGCTCGTGTACTCGGAATCGAGCGCCCGAATCCGCAGCCAGCCGGGTGGCAACGACTCGCCGCCACCCGGCACCTTCAGCGCCTGCTCGCCCTCGTGCCACTGGGCGCCCGGGGCTTCCCAGAGCGTCTGCACTTCCATGTTCGCCGCGTCGGTGCGGAAGGTCAGGTCATCGACGATCAGCGCATAGCTGCCCGTGCGCTGGGCGAGGGTCCTCCGCCAACCGCAGTACGCGGCGTCGGGCACTTCGCCGATGCAATAGGCGGTCTCGCCGATCACATCCCGCGCCCGTAGCGCCCCGTCCATCGCGATGTCCTGCTCAACCATGCCATCGGCTCTCGTCAGCACCTGGTTGCGGTAACCCGCGAGAATCGGCGAGCCATCAATCCGTAGATCCAGGATCGCAAACGTGTGGTACGGATTGCGGCTGGCGCCGTTGAAACCGTCGATCAACACGAAATCGCCGCCGGCGTCGCTCGCGCTGCGATAGCTCCCCCACTGGAAGCTCTCCTCGATCGGGAAACCACTGCCCCGCGCGCCCCACATCGGCACTGGCAGCGGGTTGATGTTCCACTTGCCAATGAGATCGTCCGGCGGCTTCGGCGCGAGGTGCTCCTCAGGCCAGAAGCTCTGCCCAAGCCGGAAGAGGGTGAGATCGACGCCCGTCCGATCGCGATACTCGACCCATCGCCCGTCCTGCGTGAAGTAGGCCGACTTGTGGAGGTAGCCCATGGACGCCGAGCGGATCATCTGGTCGCCGGACCGACCGGAGGCCAGAGCTTCCTGCGCAAGCAGCAGCTGCCCCACAACGCCGTTCTCCAAGGGCACGCGGTCGCCCGTAAGCGCGAGATAGGTGAAGAGCGGCGCGATGCCGGTGCTGTACCAGAAGAGATTGTCAGACTCGCCGTTGATATAGGCGTATTCATGCAGCGGATGGAAGTGAAGCTGCCCCGCGCTCTCGCAGTGCGGCCAGATTGGGTCGTCGTAGTCCTTGGCGAAGTAGCGCCCGAGCACGTACAGCGAGATCGCCGACCACTGCCCGTGACGCGAGCCGACGGCGCTCGGCGGATCGACGCGGCCGTAAATGCCCTCGCCCTTGCGGTGGTTGATCTGACGGCTGAGCCCGTTGGTGATCTCCAGCCTCTCGGCGTCGGTGAAGGCGGGACTCTCCTCAACGAGATCCCAGAACAGCGTCACCATGTGCGCGTTGTAATGGTATGGACCCTTCAGCGGATCGTCTTTGTCCTCGATGCGCTCGCCGTCGATATCGGAGATCTCAGCCAAGGCCTGCTCGTCGGGGAAGGCGAGCCGGTAGGCCTCACGAGCATGGAATTCGTCGCCCGTCATGTAGTACATCGCCATGCGCTTGCTGATGCTGTTCCAGCCGAAGTAGCCGACCGAGCCATACCCGAGGGAGGCTTCCCACGTCTCGAAACCGCGCAGATCAGTCGGCACCTCGATGCCGTCGCCGAGCTGGATCTCCATCATCCGTCCGACCGTCAACTCGCCTTGAGTGCCGCCGGCGTCGTTGAGCAACTCGACCAGCTTCGCGGTCGCCTTGGCAACGCCCGCGTCGTCACTCCCGCCCGCGTAGATGGTATTGTGCCCGCCGCCAAACGGGTTGTGGCAGGTGCGGACGACATACCCATTCGGGCCGGGATATCGGAGGTCGAGCAACGTGTAGTAGCGGTTGTAGATCTCCTCAAGGGACTTGTTCGTGGACCGATTGCCGAGGAGGATCAGGTGCCCGGTGATCGGCACGGATGCCTCGTCGGCCGTGTCCCCCACAATCGCCGGCGCGACGCCCGTGATAGCTTCGACAGCCGCCTGGATGGCCTTCGCCTCGGCACTATACGCGCCGCCCTCGGGCGCGACGATGCTGACCTTTGACTCCCCGCCAGCCACCAAGTCGGTATCCAGGTATAGCTCTTTCAGTTCCGTGTACTGAGGAGGAACCGGGTCCGGTGGAGGCGGAGGCGGCGCTTCCACGCCCGACACGAGCGATGCGGAGTCGAGAATCACCGCGGGTGTGGGCGCCTTGTGGGAGTAGAGGTAGACCATGATGCGCTCGGTGTCTTCGGGGGCCACGCCCTTGACGGACACGCGTTTGAAGAGTTCCGTCGACGGCGCGACCAGGCCCCGCTGCCGAAACTCATTGGACGGCAGGAAGCGCAGTTGGATATACGCGCCACCCGAGGAGCGCCCCTCGACGCCTTTCACCATCACGCTTGCCTCGTAGACGAGCAGCGGGTCGGCCGCCACGGTCTGATTGATACCGAGTTCGGAGGCTGAGTCGCCGTTGTCGAGCAGCAGAGCCCGCTCGCCATCATCACCAGGCGATACGCTCTCAAGACGCTTCAGTTCGCTGACCCCAGCGTAGAGCGCCCAGCCGGCGGGCACGCCGTCCGCGTCGACCGCCTCCTCGAACGACGGGTTGGTGAACATGTTCTCTGAGACTTGGGCCGCCACCGAGCCCGCCGTGAGAATCAGCACCGCAAGCGCTGTGGGGAAGTGCCAGAGATCCATGATGGGGCCTCCTGGAGAAACGACGCGTTCGACGTTTGACACGCCGGGCGGAATTGACAGGCTCCGCCCAGATATGGGAGTCGCTCACTGGGGATGTTGCGCTCCGGCCACAGGTTCTCCTTCGCTCAACCTCCGCACCGCCCGCTGGACTGCTGCGCGCACCACTGGTGATGGATGACCAGCAAGCGACTCGATCTGCCGCAAGGAGCCGACGTCACCAACCCGCGTCAGCCCCGTCAGCGCGCCGACTATGGCGTCATCCGTCCGCGCCAGGTTCAGTATGGCCTGGTAAGCTGCCTTCGCCTCAGCCGGTTCGAGCGCCCGCGCGATCTTCAACGCGGCAGACATTGCGCCAGCGTGGAGACGATTATCGCCGGCGGCTCCCAACACGACATCGAGCGTCCGCCCATCCTCGATCATGCCCAACGCGGCCAGCGCCGCTCGCCTCACGTCCACGCCCTCAGTCTCTTCCAACACTCGGACTACGTCCGACGAGGCGCGCCGGTCGCGCCGCGAGCCGAGGGCTTGCAGCAAGGCGACCAGCAGATCGCCTTCCGCCCACTCAAGCGCCACGGCAAGCGCCGCCGTCGGGTCCGTATGGGGGATGTGTTTGAGCGCGTCCACTGCGTCGAGGGCGACGATGGGATCGTGCAGGAGGTCGGCTATCTCCGGCGTCACGCGCTCATCAATTGCCTTGCCCAGCAGATCCAGCGCCACGCGCCTCGCCGTCACGGGCGCCGCGCGGTCAGTGGCCACGGCCAATAGCTCGTAGCCAACCGCAATCCGCCGGTCATCCGTGTCCGACCACGCTCGGCATAGCACCAGGAGCGCCTGTCGCGCCGCGGGCTCGTCGGCCCGCGTCAACAAGCCCCGAACGGCCGCTGGCGCCCCCGCGCCCTGAGCGGCGAGTGGACCGGCGACTAGCAAGATGGTCACGGCAGTCAATCGCGTCATCGTGGGCGGTTCTTCCGCGCCACCCAGTCTGCGCCCTTCGCCCGGAGGGAGCCCGCAAGCATCCAGCGAACTCTTAGTAGGCGTCAACGTCAGCCTACCGGAGGGACCATGCTCAAGACCGCTGTCGGGATCTCCCTCGCGTTGAGTCTGGCCGCGCCGAGTGTCGGCGCCGAGATCGGCTCCATGGAGGGCGCAGGCATCCACGGGATCGGGCTGGCGGACGGGGCTGAATCCCAGTTCATCCTCCGCGCAACCGCGATGTGGGGCGGGTACAAAGACGCAGCTGCGCCCCGCATTTCCGATGGCGTCGCCGACCTCCTATCCCCCCTCCCGACCAGCGGGTTCCACCACGAGCAATGGCGTTTGAGCAGCCCCTACGGGGACAACTGGACGGCGAGGTTCACCACAACGCTCGCCGTGCCCGCCGACGGCGAGTACACGTTCTACTTCCAGTCCGATGACGGTTGCCGCGTCTGGATTGACGATCAGCAGATCATGGACGATTGGGTGCCCCGGTCAAACCTCACCACCGAGGCCAGCATCGCTCTGACCGCCGGCGACCATCCCGTGCGGGCCGAGTACCTCGAGATTGGCGGCGGCGCCCAGGCCCATTTCCGGTGGAAGGGCCCCGGCATCGATGAGCAGGTCCTCCCCGAATCCTCCACCTCCGCCGATGGAGAGCCAGGCTGGAAGGCCGAGTACTTCCTCAACCCCGACCTTGAGGGCGAGCCGGCGCTCAGCCGATTGCCAACCATCGACGTCGACTGGGGCTCGGGCGGGCCTGATGTCTTCCAGGCCGGACCGCCCGTGATAGACCTTCATTGGGCGCGGATCGGCGATGGCGTGATCGTCGGACAGCTTCGCGCGCCTCAACGGTCTCACGCCGGGTTGCTGCTGGAGTCGCTGGCCTCAGAGCCGCTCGCCTACAATGTCTGGGGCGACGACCTCGTTGCCCTTCGGCGCGACCCCGGAATCGCAGATCCCGTTGCCTTCCGCTTGCGGGCCTTGGGCGATTCGGCTGTCTACTCCGCGTCCGAGCCGGGAGCGCCGAGCGTCTGGGCGCCGGGAGACGAGCCACTAATCTTCCTCGCCGGCTACGGCGATCTCCCGCGTCTCACTCGAGACCAGGCGACCTCCGCTCTCATCGGCGCGATCGTCTCAGGCGCCAACGCCCCGGTTCCGCCGGGCGACGAAGATGGATGGATCTCGCTCTTCAATGGGAAGGACGTGACGGGATGGCATCTGCGCCACCCGGGCGGCGCCAAGAGCTGGTCGGTCGAGGGAGACGAACTGGTCAACGCGGGCCACGGCACCGACATCTACCACGAGGTCCGACTCACGGACTTCGAGGTCCAGTTCGAGTTCAACGTGCCCGAGGGCAGCAACTCGGGGATCTACCTCCAGCGCCGCTATGAGGTGCAGATCCACGACAGCTTCGGTCTCGATCCCAATCCGAGCATCTGCGGCGGCATCTACAGCCAAGCGGCGCCGTCCGTGAATGCCTTCAAGCCGGCTGGCGAGTGGCAGACAATGACCGTGACCTTCCGCAGCGCGCGGCCATCGCTCTCGGGCGGGCTTGCATCTCCGGCGCGCGTGACGGTCGTGCAAAACGGGGTCAGGGTCATCGACGACTTCGAGCTACTCGGCCCCACAGGCGGCGAGATGGACCGCGACGAAGGCAAGGCCGCCGGCATCATGCTTCAGGGCGACCATGGCGCAATCCGCGTCCGCGACATCCGTGTCCGGCCAATTCCGTAGCCCTCATCCAGCATTACAGTAAGGAGCACGCGGCATGTCATCCGACTCCGTTGATCGACGCGAGTTCATCAAGGTCTCGGCCTCAACCGCACTCGGCGCGGCGGCTGTCGTCTCAGCGGGCGTGGCATCGGCTCAGGAAACCGCCAAACGCCCCATCCGCGTGGGAACGATCGGCTGCGGCGGCATGGGCAACGCGCATCTCCACACGATGCTCCGGCTGAGAGACGCGGGCGAACCCGTCGAGATCGCCGGCGTCTGCGACGTCTACCAAGTCAGGCTCAACGCCGCCGGGGACCTCACCGGCGCGAAGACGTATCGCTACTACAAGGACCTGCTGGCAAACGACAGCATCGATGCCGTCAGCGTCGCGACGCCCGATCATTGGCACGCGCAGATTGCGATCGACGCTCTCAACGCGGGCAAGGACGTGTACTGCGAGAAACCAATGACGTACTGGGGCGACCTCGACCAGCCACGCCGCGTGGCCGATGCGGTCAGGGACAACCAGCGCGTCCTGCAGGTCGGCACGCAGGGCACGAGCGACGACATCTGGGAACTCGCGGCAGAGAGAATCAGCAGCGGCGCTCTGGGGGCGCTCGTTCATGCCCAAGCAAGCGACATGCGCAACGGCGACATCGGCCTGTACTCGCCGCTCTCGAATGATGGCCAGGCGGATCCCAAGAAGAACCTCGACTGGGACATGTGGCTCGGATCCGCGCCCGCGCGAGAATGGGACCCCGGACGCTACTTCGCCTTCCGCTCATTCTGGGATTACTCCGGCGGCACGGGGACGGACTTCTTCCCGCACATCCTCACGCCGATGGTCAAGACGATGGGGCTGGGGTTCCCGCATCGCGTGACCGCATCGGGCGGTCTGTACGCGTGGGAAGACGGACGCGAGGTGCCCGATATCTTCACCGTGATGATCGAGTACCCCGAGGGCCCGTCGCTGATGCTAGTCGCGGCGTTGTCGACGGATTCTCGACTACCGATGGTGATCCGAGGGAAGAACGCGACGATGACATTCGAGGGGCCGGGCGCGATCATCACGCCCCAGCAATCCGCCGGCGATGCCGCCAAGCCAGAAGAGATCGCGCGGACCCGTGCCGGCTCGCTGGACGAGCACTGGCTGGACTTCCTCAACTGCGTCCGCACCCGCGAGACGCCTCGAAGCGACGTGCAAACCGGCTATCACGTCATGGCGGCATTGCACATGGGAATACGCTCATACCTCACCGGGAAGACGATGCAGTTCGATCCCGACAAGGGGACAGCGAAGCCCGTATAGAGGGAGTCACTCGCCGCCGGATGCGAGATCGCGCAGGTCCGGCTTCCCCAGGGCATCCGCCGCCGCGCGCTTCTCGGCTTCGCGTTTGCTGCGACCCGTGCCCTCACCAATCAGGTGATCGAGGAACCAGCACTCGGACTCGAATGACGGCTCGTGCGCCGAGCCACCAGCCTGTGCCGTGCGATACGACGGGAGTTCTCGTTGGTTCTGCTGGAGCAACTCCTGCAGCCGCGTCTTGGGATCGTCGGCTGGACCTCCGTCGAGCGCGGAGCGGATCTCCGGCTCAAAATGCGTCAGGATCAGGTCCCGCACGCGATCCAGCCCCATCGAAACGTGGACGGCCGCGATGACCGCTTCGACGGCATCCGCGATCAGCGACGGTTTCTCGCGCCCGCCACTATCCGCCTCCCCACGCCCCAGCAGCAGATACGCGCCCAGGTCGATGCGCCGTCCGACGCGCGCCAATGTATGCTCGCGGACCAACGCGCTCTTGAGCTTCGTAAGCTCACCCTCGGGCAGCTCCGCGCCATCCTGCCACAGCCGTTCGGCCAGCACGACATCGAGAACCGTGTCGCCAAGGAACTCCAGCCGCTGATTCGACTCGCTTGGGGGTTGTCCGGCTTCCCGAATGTACGAGGGGTGCTTGAGGGCCTGGCGAAGCAATTCGACATCGATGCCAGCCAGGCCCAGTTTCTCTGCCAATTCCTCAGCGCTGCGTGCTTGGCCCATGTATACACCGTTCGGTGGCCGCCGATCAGTCAACGCGTCGACCGACCAGCACGCCGTTGTGGCCTCCGAAGCCGAACGAGTTCGACATCGTAACGGCGACATCCGTCTCGATGGCCTCTCCCTGCACCACGTTCACGCGGCACTCAGGGTCGATGTTGTCGCTGTTGACCGACGCCGGGATGTAGCTCTCACGAATTGCCATGGCGCACATGGCGAACTCGGTCGCGCCTGTCGCGCCAAGCTGGTGCCCGTGGATCGATTTCGTCGAGCTGACCGGCGTCTCATCGGCGAGGTCGCCAAATAGCGAGCGAATGGCGGTCGCCTCCATCTTGTCACCGGCCGGCGTCCCCGGAGCGTGGGCGTTGATGTAGTCAACATCCGCCGCCGCAAGTACCGCATCCGAGAGCGCAGCCTGCATCGCGCGCTTTGGCCCATCGCCACTCGGGTCCGGATCGGTCATGTGGTGCGCGTCGCCACTGGCGCCATACCCGGCGACCTCGCAGTAGATATCCGCGCCGCGGGCCTTGGCGTTCTCCAACTCCTCAAGCACCATGACCGTCGCGCCTTCGCCCATGACGAACCCGTCCCGGTCGACATCGAACGGCCTGCACGCTTTCTCCGGCTCATCATTGCGCCGCGACAGAGCGCCGGCGCGACAGAAGCCCGCAAGCGCGCACTTCGTGATTGCCGACTCAGATCCGCCCGCGATCATCGCGTCGGCATCACCGCGTCGGATGATTTGCATCGCGTCGCCGATGGCGTGCGTGCTCGTCGCGCAGGCCGTGGCAACCGTGAGGTTTGGCCCCTTCGCGCCCGTGACCATCGAAACCATTCCAGAGCCCATGTTCACGATCATCATGGGCACGAAGAACGGCGAGATTCTCCCCGGCCCCTTCGCCAGGAGCCGCTCAAATTGCTCTTCCCACGTCCGCATGCCGCCGATGCCAGAACCGATGATGACCCCAACGCGGGCGGCGTTGTCGTCGTTCACTTCAAAGCTCGCGTCGGTCAACGCTATCTCCGACGCCGCCACTGCAAACTGCGTGTACGGGTCGCTGCGCTTCGCGACCTTCGGGTCCATGTAATCGCTGAGATCCACGTCAACGATCTCCGCGGCTATCCGGGTCGGGTACTCCGATACGTCCCATGTGGTAATCGGCTTGACCGCGCTTCTGCCTTCGCGAACGGCGGCCCACAGCGGGTCGAACCCCGCGCCAAACGGAGACACGCTACCAATACCCGTGACTACGACTCGACGTTTCATAGCTCTGCTCCACGACTGGCGGCGGACGCCAATCCAGGACCGAGATTGACAGCGGCGCCCCGCCATGTGTTGCCGGCGAGGCGCCTGCCGTCGTCCTAAATCCGGCCGGGAACGCTACTCGCTCTCGGCCAGCGCGTTCTCGATGAATACCACCACGTCGCCAACCGTCACCAGCGTCTCGAGGTCTCCCTCGGGGATCTCGATGTCGTATTTTTCTTCGATCTCCATCACCATCTCGACGATCGTAAGCGAGTCAGCTCCGAAGTCAACCGTCAGATTCGACGATTCCTTGATCCGGTCCTCGGAGACCGATACCTCTTCCGCGATCAGTGTCTTGATGTCATCGAAGACGGCCATTGTCGCACTCCCTCCGTTTGCGGGGCTTGCCCCACCAGGAACGCGAAACAGCACGTGGTCCGGGCCGTCGCCGGTCATACCCGCGACCGCGAGGACAGCTACGGCTGTCCCGCGGCATGCCCGGTTACTCCTCGACCTCGACCTTGCCCTCGATGTAACGCACGAGGTCGCCAACCGACTTGATCTGTTCGAAGTCGTCTTCGGGGATCTCGATGTCGAACTTCTCCTCAAGCTCCATCACCAGTTCGACAACGTCCAGCGAGTCGGCGCGTAGGTCGCTCTCGAAGGTCGACGAGTCCTTGACCTTCTCCTCGGGAACTGACAACTCCTGAACGATGATCTCTTTTACCTGTTCAAACAGCGCCATCGGGTGTGGCCTCCTTCTGCTTTTCCGCGCATCATCGCGGACTTCGAGTCGTGCTGCAATTCCTAAACGGCATACATCCCAAGGACGTCGCTACATGATCATTCCACCGTCTACGTTGATCACCTGTCCCGTCACATACGACGATGGCGGCGTCGCGAGGAAGTGCACTACGTCGGCCACATCCTCCGGCAACCCCGCCCGCCCGAGCGGTATGCGGGTCAGATACTCCGCACGCACCTCTTCGGGGAGGGCGTGAGTCATTCTCGTTTCGATGAAGCCGGGCGCAACGGCGTTGCACGTGATGCCTCGGCTGGACAGTTCTCGGGCAGTCGTCTTCGTGAGGGCGATGATACCGCCCTTAGCCGCCGAGTAGTTCGCCTGACCGGCGCTGCCCATAACGCCGACGACCGACGCGATGTTGATGATGCGTCCACCCCGCTGCTTCATCATCGTGCGCGTCACGGCCTTCGTGCAGCAGAACGCCCCACGAAGATGAACCGCGATGACCAGGTCCCAGTGCTCTTCAGACATCCGCACGATCAGAGCGTCTCGCGTGATGCCGGCGTTGTTGACCATGATGTCAACGCGGCCCCACTTGTCCTTCGCGGTGGTGACCATCTCTTCCATCGCCTGGAAGTCGGAGACGTCACCGTTGTTGGTTGCGGTCTCGACGCCATGCTTCTCAGCGACTTCATCGGCTACCACCGACGCTGACGCAGCATCGAGATCGTTGATCAGGATGTTGCAGCCGGACGCCGCCAGCTTGTGTGCTATGGCGCTTCCGATCCCGCCACCGGCTCCGGTAATGATTGCCACCTGACCATCCAACATTGGTTCGTCCTCCCGATGAAGCCTGTTGCGGCGCTGCTACACAACGCTTGCGATCGACTCGGCCGTCCCGGCCTGGACCGTCTCGGCCGACTTCTCGATGCGCCGGATCATTCCGCTCAGCGCCTTGCCCGGGCCGACCTCGATGAACGTGTCCGCCCCAGCATCTACCATCGTCCTGACGCAGGTCTCCCAGCGTACCTGACTCACCATCTGCTGGGCGAGCGCTTCGCGGATCTCGCCACCGTCCGTGCGGCTCGTGGCGTCCACGTTGCTCACCAGGGGCACGGACGCTTCGGCGAACGGCGCGCTGTTGAGAACCGGCCTCAGTTCATCAGCCGCCGACTGCATCAACGGCGAATGAAACGCCCCGCTCACCCGCAACGCAATAACTCGCTTCGCGCCGCCCTCTCTGAGGACGCGCGAGGCCTCCGCCACAGCGTCCGGCTCTCCGGAGATGACCAGCTGCCCCGGGCAGTTATGGTTAGCGACGAGGACCGTGCCGACCTCCCGCGCGGTTTCGCACGCGGCTTCGACATCCGCCAGGTCCGGGCCAAGAACCGCTGCCATCGCGCCACCGGCGGCCTTCGACATCAGCTCGCCGCGCTTGCGCACCAGCACCAGCGCGTCCTCAAAGCCCAGGGCCCCCGCCGCCATTAGCGCGGAGTACTCTCCCAGGCTGTGCCCGGCGACGATTGCCGGGGTAACGCCCTTCGCGTCTAGGAGCACCAGACACGCGGCGCTATGGGCCAGGATCGCGGGTTGCTGATTCTGCGTTGCCGTCAGATCCTCTTCGGGGCCATCGAACATCAGGCTCGTCAGCGAGAATCCCAAGACCTCGTCGGCGCGGTCGAGGATCGCGCGAGCCACCGGCTCGTCCTCATAGAGATCCTTGCCCATGCCGACAGAATGGGAATTCTGCCCGGGAAACACAAATGCCGTTGCCACGAGTAACCTGTCCTCCGATGATCTACCGGCTTACTCCAGGCGCTTGATCGCCTCTGTAAGCTTCGGGAGCACCTCAAACAGATCGCCCACGATCCCGTATGTCGCGATTTTGAAGATCGGCGCGTCCGGGTCCTCGTTGATCGCGATGATCACGTCAGACGATTGCATGCCGGCCATGTGCTGGATCGCGCCGGAGATGCCGCACGCGATGTAGACCTTCGGCTGCACGGTAGAGCCCGTCTGACCGACCTGATGGTAGGCCGGAATCCAGCCCGCGTCAACCGTCGCGCGTGACGCGCCGACGGCGGCGTTAAGGACGTCCGCCAGCTCGAAGATCATGTCGAAGTTCTCAGGCTTCTTGAGGCCGCGTCCGCCCGAGACGATGATCTCCGCGTCCGCCAGGTTAATGCCCTGCTTGGCTTCGCGGAGCACTTCAACGATCTGCGTGGTGACCGAGCGCTCGTCCAGGTTCACGTCAACCTTGATGACCTCGGGTTCGATGCCCACGCGCGGCTCGAGCCGCTTCATGACTTTCGGCCGAACGGTCGCCATCTGCGGGCGGGCGTGCTCGGTGAGGATGGTGGCCATGATGTTCCCGCCAAACGCCGGGCGAGTCTGCATCAAGAGCCGCGTGTCGCCATCGATGTCGAGGCTGGTGCAGTCGGCGGTCAAGCCGGCCATCACGCGACTCGCTACGCGCGGCGCGAAATCGCGGCCTTGGGCGCTCGCGCCGAGCAGCACGATCTCGGGCTTATGCTCCTCGATGAGGCCACACACCACGTTCGTGTACGGGTCGGTCCGGTACTGCTTCAGGACCTCGTGGTTGACCAGGTAGACCCTGTCCGCACCGGCCGCTGCGGCCGGCTCGATCAGGTGGTCTACGTTGTCGCCCAGCAGCACGAGCGATACCGGCTCGTCAAGCTCCTCAGCGAGACGCTGCCCTTCGCCAAGTAGCTCGAGCGTTACCGACGCCAGTGTCTCGCCATCATGCTCCGCGACAACCCAGATGCCACGGTACTGGGAAGTATCGACATCTTCTTTCGGGGGGCGCTCAACTCGTAGCGCCTCAGCCTTGCACGCCCCGACGCACGCGCCACAGAAGGTGCAGTTGTCGGTGAGTTCAGGCGTCTTGTCTTCGACTTCGATCCCGCCGTAGGGGCAGGCGCGGATGCATAGCATACAACCCGTGCATTTTTCCGCATCGACAACGATAGCCATGGGCTCGTCTGGTCTCCTGTTATAGCCGCGACGCGTGCTTCGTGGCAACGGGCCATCGGCCCCGTGCCGGCTGTCTAGACGATCTCGGTATCTTGCAGCTTGCCAACGAGCTTATCGACGGCTGCCGCCGGCTCGCCCTCGATGATCTCGCCATCATGTTCGCGCGTGGGAACGAACGTCCGAACCACGCTCGTCGGGCTGCCGGCCGTTCCGATCAGGTTGAGGTCGACATCCAGATCGTCGACGCCCCAAACAGTAATCGGTTTCTTCTTCGCGGCCATCACGTTCTTCAAACGCGGGTGCCGCGGATCGTTGATCTGCTTGACGACGGTGATCAGCGCGGGGAGCTTGACGTCCAGCATCTCGTACGCATCCTCGAGGACGCGCTTCACGCTCATCTTCTTGCCGTCGATCTCTACCCCGATCGCGTACGTCGCCTGCGCGATGCGGAGGTGCTCAGCCACGCTAGGGCCGACCTGAGCCGTGTCGCCTTCAAACGTCTGCTTGCCGGCGATGATCAGGTCATACTCGCCCATCTTCTTGATCCCAGCGGCGAGCGTGTAACTCGTGGCCCACGTGTCCGCGCCCGCGAACTCGCGCCCGCAGATGTGGTAGCCTTCGTCACAGCCCATCGCCAACGCGCGCCGGAGCGCTTCCTCAGCCTGCGGCGGGCCCATCGTCAAGGCCATGCATTTGCCGCCGTGCTTCTCGACGAGCCGAATGCCCTCTTCGATGGCGTTCTCATCGAACGGGTTGATGGTGGTGCCCACGCCGTCGCGGATGAGAGTATTGGTTTCTGGATCGATCCGGACTCAGTCGTGTCCGGAACCTGCTTCATCAGTACTATGATATTCATATCTGCCTCTTCGGCCCACAGCCGTCGTTAGCGCTTGTTCTGGTACTCTTTCAGGACGCGGTTCGCGATAACCAGCCGCTGGATCTCCGAGGTGCCCTCGACGATCTCAAACAGCTTCGACTCGCGGAAGTATCGCTCCACGGGGAACTCGGCCGTGTAGCCGTATCCGCCATGGATCTGCACCGCGTTGCTGGTCGCCCGGCTGCAAATCTCCGAGGCATACAACTTGGCCATCGCCGCGATCTTCTCGAACTCCAGGCCCTGGTCTTTCATCCATGCGGACTTGTACGTCAGGAGCCTCGCGGCCTCGATCTCGGTAGCCATGTTGGCGATCATGAACTGCACGGCCTGGAATGTATCGATGGTGACGCCGAACTGCTCGCGCGTCTGGGCGTATGGGACGGCCGCGTCTATCGCCGCCTGGGCCAGGCCAACCGCGCCAATTGCCATGCCAATTCGGCCGACGCCGAGGGTGCCCATCGCCACGCGGAAGCCGCGCTTCTCTTTGAGCAGCATGTTCTCGGCCGGAACCCGGCAATCGTCGAAGATCAGCTCGCGGTTCGAGAGGGCCTTGTACGCCATCTTCTTCTCGTCCTTGCCGAACTCGAAGCCAGGGGTGCCCTTCTCGACGATGAACGCGGTCAGGCCGCGCGTGCCGAGGCGGGGGTTGATGGTCGCGATGATAACGTAGATCTCCGCGTCGCCACCGTTGGTAATGAAGATCTTCGTGCCGTTGAGGATGTAGTGGTCGCCATCCTTCTCGGCGCGCGTGGCGATCGTGCTCTGGTCAGAACCCGCGTTCGGCTCAGTGAGACCGAAGGCTCCAACCGCCTCGCCTGTCGCTAGCGGCGTCAGGTACTTCTCTTTCTGCTCGGGCGTGCCGTATTCCATGATCGGATACTGCGCCAGCATGTGCGCGCCAAACACGGCACCGGTGGTCGTATCCGCTGTGCTGAGATACTCGGCGCACACGGCCCAGGTCAGGAAGTCGAGGCCCATGCCGCCGTATTCCTCGGGTACGGGAATACCCATGAGGTCCATTTCGGCGACCTTTTTCACGCTCGGCCACGGGAACACGCCCGCTTCATCGACCGCCGATGCGTCTGGGGCTAGCTCCTCATCACAGAACTCTTTAATAGCGTCGAAGATCTCTTGTTGATCCTCGGAGAAACCGAAATCCATTACCGTCGCTCCCTTCCTGTCGTCGCGTATGGGGGGCCCGCCAGCCCCGCCGAGGTACGCCCAACAACCGTCGCCGCTACCAGCGCACAACGGTTGCGGCAAGTGCGAATCCTGCGCCAAACCCTACCATCAGTATCGTGTCTCCGGGGCTCAGACGCCCCTGCGAGCGCATCTCTTCCAAAGCCAGCGGCATGCTCGCCGCCGACGTGTTGCCATGTTTGTCGATCGTGATCGCGACCTTCTCCATCGGGAACCCGAAGCGCTCGGCCGCGGACTCGATGATCCGGACGTTCGCCTGGTGCATCACGAGCAGATCGATGTCCTCGGGCCCCATCTCCGCCTTCTCAAGCGCGCGCTCCATAACCTTCGGAATGCCGCTAACCGCGAGCTTGAAGACGTCCCGCCCGTTCATGTGAATCGTGTCCGCATGAGCCGCGCACAGCTCCGGCGTCATCTTCTGGCGCGAGCCGCCGCCCGGCAGAGCTAGAAACTCGGCGTGTTCGCCCTGGTTGGTCATCGAGAAACTCAGGACGCCATCTCCCGGTTCTCCCGGGCCCAACAGAACCGCCCCCGCGCCATCGCCAAACAGAACGCAAGTGCTGCGGTCAGTCCAATTCGTAACGCGCGTGAGCGCGTCAGCGCCGATGACCAGAACGTACTTGTACGAACCGTTCTCGACGAACTGGGCCGCCGTCGCCAACGCTGAGACAAACCCCGTGCATCCCAGCACGAGGTCGTATCCCGCGGCCTTCGTCGCGCCGATGTTTGCCTGCACCAGGCATGCGGTCGCGGGGAAGATCATATCAGGCGTGACGGTCGCGCAGATGATCAGACTGATCTCGGACGCGTCGACTCCGGCATCCGCCAGGCACGCGTCGGCCGCGCGCGTGGCTATGTCGGACGTCGCCTCGTCGTCTGCGATTACATGTCTCTCCCGAATGCCGGTCCGCCGGACGATCCACTCATCGGTCGTCTCCAGCTCCGGTCGGGCTTCTAGATCGGCATTGGTCAGAAGTTGCTCGGGCAAGTACGTGCCCAGCCCCATGACCTTAGCCGAAATCTGCTCGTTAGCCAAGTTATCTCACCTAGTCACAATCCGACGGCACCAAGAACTCGTCATTGGCGACCAATACACCCGCATCCATAGGAAATTCAGGGAGCGAGGGGTAACCGGTCCGTTGCGGATCAGCCGGGGGTCGGGGCTTCCGACGCTTCCGGAACGTTCGCGTCCGCTTTGCATGAGTCGGCGATGTGGTCGATGACGCGGGTTTCGACCGCGCGTTTGGCGACCGATATGGCTCCCTTAATCGCCCGAGCATCAGATCGGCCGTGACACACGATGCAGATGCCCTTGACTCCAAGCAGAGGCGCGCCACCTACGGTCGCGTAGTCAAAGCGCCCCATAAAACGTCTCAGCGCGCCACGTACGAGCAGCGCGCCGATCTTTGCTCCAATACTACTGTTGAGCGCCTCGCGAAGCCCGACGACAATCGCGCCCGCCGCGCCCTCGGCCGTCTTCAGAAACACGTTTCCTGCAAACCCGTCGCACACAACCACGTGCGTCGAGCCCTCAAAAGCCACGTTCCCCTCGACGTTTCCGACGAAGTTCAACTCGTCGCCCAAGTCCGACAGCAGCTTGTGAGCCGTGCGGACCAGCGCGGAGCCCTTCGTGGCTTCCTCACCGATGCCAAGCAGGCCAACGGCCGGCCGTTCCACCCCAAGCACGTCGCTCGCGTATACGGAGCCCATGTGGGCGAATTGCACCAAATGCTCCGGCTGACACGTTGCGTTCGCCCCGGCATCCAGCAACACGCACGAGCCCTTTGGCGTCGGAAACGAGATCGCGATAGCGGGGCGTTCAACGCCGTCAATCATGCCCAAACCACGCCACGCGTACGCCATGAACGCGCCGCTGTTGCCGGCCGAGACGACGCCATGGGCCTCGCCATCGGCCAGTAACTTGACCCCAACGCTAAGCGATGTTTTCTTGCGCTTAAGGACGGCTGCGGGCTTCTCCCCCATGCCGACCGTCTCTTCGGCGGGACAGATATGCACGCGTCCACCCGCGTCGCCATGTATCGCAAGGCACTCTTTGAGGGGCGCCGGTTGTCCGACCAGCACGACCTCATGCCCTTCCTCGGCGCACGACTGAACCGCGCCAGCCACGACCTCGTGTGGCGCGTTGTCGCCCCCCATTGCGTCGACGGCTATCCGCATAGTGGACCCCATCGGTGGATCAGCCCAAGCACGTCAGGCCGATGGGCTAGCGAGACTCGCCCTGCTTGCCCTTGCGCTCGCGAATCGTCAGAACTTGTCGGCCCTGGTAGAAACCGCACTTGCGGCACGCGTTGTGCGGCATCAGTGGCTCCTCGCAGTTCGAGCACTTCGCCACGTTCGGAGCCGTCAGATTCAGATGAGCGCGCTTGCGCCGCGTGCGACCGCGGGAATGTCTGCGTTTCGGTAGAGCCATCTCTGTTCCTTCTCCCGGCACTTCCCCCAGCAATTCCCTGTCCGGTAGCTGGGGCCGCGTGAGGCGCGCTTGCCTCTCGCGGACATGCACATAGGGTGTCGTGCCCTGTTATTGCTACAGCAGCTGTTTGAGCTTGTCCCAACGGGGGTCAGTCGGCGCATCCGGGCAGCCGCAGTCCCCGTCATTCAGGTCCGCGCCACACGCAGCGCACAGACCCTCGCAGTCCTCATCACACAGCGGGCTGATCGGCGCCTCGACTCCGATGAGCTGGCGCAAGAGCTCGCTCAAATCGATGATGTCCTCATCGAGTATCGGGACGAGATCCTCCTCGTCCTCGGCGACCTCATAGCCCTCTGGGTTGTCGATCTCCCGGAGCGTGCAGTCCTCCGTGAAGTCGATCTCGATCGGCCAGGCAAACGACTTGACGCAGCGCGAGCACTCGGAGACGGCTTCCCCTGTGATCTTGCCGCGCGCGACGACGTCGCGTTCGCCCGTGTGAATCAGTTCCACCTCGCCGACGATGTGCCCAACGACCTCAACGCCCGTTCCATCCGGAGGCGGCTCATCGATGGCGCAAGTCAGATGCCGATGTTTAGTTAGTTGACCGAGTTTGTCGTAACGCATGAGATCCGCTGTCAGCACGTCTCTAAGAGCCAGTGCGGGTTGCCGGTCCCACCCCACATAAATGCAAAAACGGCCCGATGGAGTGAATCATCACTCCATCGGCCCCAGTTCAGGCAGTCCAGCGGCCGGGATCACAACTCGCGATAGTATACGGTCGGGGTAAACCAATGTCAAGTCGCGGAGCCAGGCGGTGGTGGCCATGGCCGGCCCATCCCCCACCTACCGCTTCGAAACTGCCCTGGCAACCCACAGGAACACGACGGCGCCTAACAACGAGACGCCAAAGCTGTACAGATTGACACCGGTAACACCAGTCCCGCCAATGATGCCGACCAGGATGCTCCCGAAGACGGATCCCACGATGCCAATGAGGATGTTCGTGAGGCATCCACCTTTGATCCGGTGGCCTCCGGCAAGCCCTCTCGCAACGACGCCGACGATGGCGCCCATGATAAGCGCCCATACCAAGCCCATAGCAATGAGCCTCCTTGCTCAGAAGGCAATACGGCTTGCGAGCGGGGGGAGTTGCAGAGATCGGCTCGGTCTAAACGCGACGAGAGTTCCTCCCACGGTCTCGGAGAGGAACTCTCAACTCTTGTGCGCGCGGATCTTAGACGCAGAATGCCGCCCTGACGCCCTCGTGCACGATCTCACCATCTCGCACGTTCACGCCCAACGCCATCTCCGGGAATGCCTCGGCCGCGCCGTCGACGCCAAGATCGGCGATCCGTAGCGCGTAAGGAGTCGTTGCATTGGTTAGAGCCAGCGTTGCCGTCCTCGGCACCGCGGCAGGCATGTTCGGCACGCCCCAGTGCAAGACCCCGTGCTTCTCGACGTACGGCTCTCTGTGGCTTGTTACTACGGATGTCTCAACACAGCCGCCCTGATCGATCGCCACATCGACGATGACCGAGCCCGGCCGCATCGTCTTGACCATCTCCTCGGTCACCAGTTTCGGAGCCAGAGCCCCGGGGATGAGGACGCCGCCTATGAGCACGTCCGCGTACGTCACCGCTCGCGCGATAGTCGAGGGATCGGAGTGTGCGGTGATGCAGCGGCCGTGCATGATGTCATCGAGGTGGCGGAGCCGGTCGAGGTTTATATCGAGAATCGTGACCTGCGCTCCGAGTCCCATCGCGACTTTGGCGGCGTTAACGCCCACCGTGCCGCACCCGATCACAACGACCTCGGCCGGGGCGACGCCCGGCACGCCCCCCACCAGAATCCCGCGACCGCCTCGATGCACGTTCAGAGCCGGAGCGGCCTCCTGCATGGCCAGTTTGCCGGCAATCTCGCTCATCGGGGTAAGCAGCGGCAGTTCGCCATCGGGCCTCTCGATCGTCTCGTACGCGACGCCGGTGATGCCGGACTTCAGCACTGCGTCCGTGAGTTCTCGCGAACTCGCCAAGTGCAGGTACGTGAAGAGGATCTGGCCCTCGCGGAGCAGCGGCCACTCCGCGGCCAGCGGCTCCTTCACCTTCATCACGAGCTCGGCGCGGCCGAAGACCTCGCCCGGCGAGTCCACGATCTCGGCGCCGGCCTCGACGTACTCCGCATCACTCAGCCCGCTGCCGTCACCGGCGCCCGTTTCAATCGCTACCGCGTGACCGCGAACCACGAACTGATGCGCGCCCGCCGGGGTCATCGCGACACGCCTCTCGCCCGGCTTAATCTCCTTCGGAACACCGACAATCATGACAATAGCTCCGTTATCCTGGGTCGGCGGGCGTCGTCACCCACCGGCGCGTGGCGCTCACGATCCTCTACGTCCAACACCGAGTGGATGCCGCGGGACGCGACTTCCAGTCCGTCCATCGCCATGGTTCGCCAACGGGCGCATCTTTCCCTCACAACGCGCTCAAACGAAACGCGCATCACATTTGGGCACTTGCCGCGCTGGGTATTGTTGTACTATCATAGGTAGTGAGAAAATCCGTCCCTCGAGGGATCTGCTATGCGAGTATCTACGATCATAACCACAGCCGCTCTGGTCGCTACTGTCGCCCTTGCGCTGCCCGCGACGAGCTTCGCAGCCAAGCTTGCGCCCGCTCCGGTCTGGCAGAGCGAGACGCTGATGGGCCCTGCGCGCCAAGCGGCTGAGCTAATCAAAGCCACGTTCAGCTACAACGCGCAGACCAAGAAACTGGTCTTCAAGCTTGAGGCCAAGACCGTCGAGATGACCCTTGGCAGCAAGACGGCGAAGGTCGGCACCAAGACAATCACCCTCCCCGAGGCGCCCAAGGTCGTCAACGGAAGCACCTACGTGCCGTTGAAGAACCTCCTCGTAGGCCTCGGTTGCGAGATCAAGCCCGGCCCCGCCGGCTCATGGATCATCTGCGTGGGAGAGATGTGCATCCGCCTGGAGGTCCCCGCCAAGCCGGCATAGAATCCGCTCCCTGCACCTGAGTTGTCCCTAACGCGTAGCGACGGGTCGCTCGATCCGTCGCCGCGCTCGTGCTGAGAGCGCCCATGGAAGTAAGCACCCGCTTCGCCATCGACGACGATCTGGAGACTCTCGCGATTTACGAGCGCGAGATTGCCTGCACGTCTTTCCCCGAAGACCCCATCACGGATCTGAACTACCACTACCGCAAGCTCGTCCGCGCCATGCGGGCCGAGCCTGACGGCATGATCGTGCTCACCCTTGAAGAAGACGTCGTCGGCTGGCTCTGGATGTCTACCAAGATCACGCTCGCGAACAAGGAGCGGTACGGCGTGTTGCGCAGCATCTATGTTCGGGAGGACCTGAGGAATCAGGGACTCGCGAAGAGCCTCGCCCAGTACTGCATCCGGTACTTCGAATCCAACGGTATCCATAGGGTCGTTGCCAAGATCCACCACGAAAACGATGGCGCCAAGGCGCTCATGCAGCGCATTGGCCTCGAGTTGGTCCACCTGACGTACGAGTACCGGTCGCCGGACCGCACCCGGCGCCCCGGCCCGACGGAAGTCGATAGTGAACTGCCTGGAGGTGACAGTGTTGTCTGAGGAACTAGCCCTAAACGGCGGCCCGAAAACCCGCGAAACCTCGTTCCCATCCGTGGGGAACAGCTCTGGTCGAGACATCGGTGACGAGGAGTTGGCGCTCCTCACTGAAGTTATCCGATCCGGCGCGCTCGGGCGTCATGGCGGCACGATGGTGCCCCAGTTCGAGAAAGAGTACGCCGAGCACGCGGGCGTCAAGCACTGCCTGGCCGTCACCAGCGGCACCGCGGCGCTCCACACGGCCGTCGGCGCGCTGGAGTGCAACCCCGGCGATGAGATCATCACCACGACGATCACCGACATGGGGACCATCATCGCCATCTTGCAGCAGAACCACATCCCCGTCTTCTGCGATGTGGACCGTCGGACGCTCAACCTCGATCCCAGCAAGCTCGAGGCGCTCATCACCGACCGCACGCGCGCGATCATCGTCGTGCATCTTTTCGGGCAGGCCTCCTCCATGGACGCGGTGATGGAGATCGCCAAGAAGCACGACCTCTACGTCATCGAGGACTCCGCGCAGGCTCATGGGGCCAAGTGGGACGGCAAGGACGTCGGCACCATCGGCGATCTCGGGTGCTTCTCGCTCCAACAGAGCAAGCAGATCACGTCCGGCGATGGCGGTATCGTCATCAGCAACAACGACGAACTCGCCCTTAACGCGCGCAACTTCCACGACAAGTTCTACGATCGCTCGGGCGAGAACCGTGGCGTGCTGAGGCTCGGCGTCAACTACCGCATGACCGAACTCCAGGGCGCGGTAGCGCTGGCACAGACGCGCAAGCTCGGTTCGATTCTTGGCCGCCGGCGCACCACGGGCGAGCTTCTCACGTCCTATCTTAATGAGGTCGATGGCATTAACCCACCGTGGGTCCACGGGAAAGCGCTCCACTCGTACTGGATCTACGCGCTGACGATCGACGAGGGTGTCCTGGGATGCACGACCGCCGAGTTCGCGCAGGCGGTCCAGGCCGAAGGCCTGCCGTGGGGCACCGGGTACGCAGGCGGGATCCCGATCTGCATGTACCCGGCGATCCGCGACCATAAGGCCTACGGTGACTCCAACTTCCCCTGGAGCGCCGGCCGCGACGTGCAGTACGTCGAGGAGGACTACCCGGAGACGGCCTGGGCACAGGCGAACACCTTCGTGTTTAGCTGGAACGAAGGCATCACCGAGTCCGACGTCAAGGACATGGCCAAGGGTTTCCGCAAGGTGGCGGATCACTTCAGGGCCAAGGCGTAGCGACGGGCTGAGGGCCCGTCGATCAACGGGCACGAGGTCCGCATGTCACTGTTTACCGGGTCAGACGTTCAGGCATCGCCCACGTGGTGGCAGAGCCACTGGCTCATCGCCATCCTGTGCGCGGACGTCCCGATTGACCTGGCGATTTCGCTGATGGTGGGCATGCCGCAACTCCGCAGCGCGTTCGAGCCGACGGAGTTGCCCGTCCCAGCGCTGACACAGATGCTCATGGACGTCAGCGTGGTCCTCGAACACGCATGGTGGCTGATCTTGCCCCCGCTCGTTCTGGCGCCGCTGGTGGCCGCCTGGCGTTGGCGCGAGCGGGCGCTGCCGCTGCTCTGGATCTGGCTCGGCGTTGGGATTCTGGCCTTCGCGTCCATCTGCATTATCATCGCCCTACCGATCAAGACCATCCTTGACGCCTCATCCTAGCCCGGGGGCCGCAACCTATGAAACGCAGCCGACGAGACTTCCTTCGCACCACAGGCGCCGGCGCAATCGGCGCGCTGATGCTCCCCAGGCTCCCACTCGCGAGCGCAGCAACAATGACTAAGATCGAGCGCATCCAGACCTTCCCTGTCCGCTACACGATGGTCGGCCGATTCAAGTTCTTTGAGGGCCCGGAGGGCTCGCCGACCGGGCGAGCCGCGGTCATCACCAAGATCACCGCCGATGACGGCACGGTCGGGTGGGGCGAGAGCGTCCCGATTCCGAAGTGGGCGTACGAGACGCTCGAATCATGCGTCACCTCCATCGACAACTACATCGCGCCGCAACTCATCGGGCTTGACCCACTCGACCTCGATGCCTGCCATCACGCGATGAACGCGATCATCTCCCAAGGCTTCACGACCGGCATGCCGATCACCAAGGCCGGCGTCGACATCGCCTTGCACGACCTCGGCGGTAAGCTGACAGGGCAGTCGCTCGCACAGATGTGGGGCAAGCCGACGGGCGGCCCGCTGGAGATCAGTTGGACGCTGAATCCGAAGACGCTGGACGACCTCGACCGGCTGATCCAGGCGGGATGGGACAAGGGCTTCCGGAACTTCAATGTTAAGGTCGCGCCCGATCCGGAGTTTGATGTGGAGATGGCCAAGAGAGCGCGCGCCGCCGTGCCGGACGGATTCCTCTGGGCCGATGCCAACGGGGGATACGACCTGACAACCGCGCTCGAGGCGGCTCCCAAGCTTGCTGACGCGGGCGTGGATGTCCTCGAGGCGCCCCTCAAGCCGAACCGCATCGCGGGCTATCAGGAGCTGAAGAAACAGGGGGCGCTGCCGATCCTGATGGACGAGGGCGTCATCTCCCCCACCGACCTCGTGGAGTTCATCAAGCTGGGGATGCTCGACGGTATCGCGCAGAAGCCGGCGCGCTGCGGGGGGCTGGTCTCGTGTCGCGAGCAGATCGAGATCCTGCTGAACGAGGGGCTCATGTGGCTCGGGAGTGGGCTGACGGACCCGGACATCTCGCTCGCCGCGACGCTGGGACTGTATGCAGCCTATGGCCTCGACAAGCCCGCCGCGCTCAACGGGCCTCAGTTCCTCGCGGAGTCGGTCATCAGCGAGCGCCTCATGCCCGTCGATGGCAAGCTCGCGGTCCCCGACGGCCCTGGCCTCGGCATCGAGGTCGACGAACGCAAACTCAAGGCTCTCAGCAAGCGAACCGGCAAGTGGCGCTAATCACTCGCCCTCGTCCATCCACCGGTAGCAGTCCACGCCCGGACGGATAACTTCGACCAGCGCCCGCCCGGCCAGCGACGTGGCGATCCCGTCGCCCGGGACCTTCAGGTAGCGACTGCGCTCCTCATCAAGCAGCAGGCTGACATAGCGCTGGATGGCGCCTGCAACGGCTGGGTCGCGCTCCACCCTCTCGTAATACCACAGCAGCAGGTTCACCACGCCGTGGCTTCGGAGCTGATCGCCCGAGCCCTTCACCGCCCAACTGCCGTCGTCGTTCTGCGTGCGGAGGAGCCAATCAATATGCGGGCGGACGCGTCTGCCCAGGCCCGTGCGGAACGGCTCGTCGTCGACGTAGACCCATGCCGCGATGAAGCCTTCGCCCGCGTAGGCCGAGGTATCGTACGGCCAGCGCTTCCAGAGCCACTCGCGGTTCTGCCCATCGGGATTCCAGTCCTCGATGATGTACGGAATCATCCCGGGAGCGGCCCATGGGTCACGCACGTCCTCGCCGACCATTGTGTCGAGCATCCAGTCGCAGGCGCGGATGGCGATCTGTCTGTCGCGAGGGTTGCCCTTCATGTAGTGCCAGGCGGCGAAGATCTCGGCGCCGGTCAGCGCGGTCGCGATGGTGTAGGGCTTGTTCAGGTCACTCGTGATGTTTCCGTCGAGATCGGCATGGTAACCGACGCCGACGCTGCCGCCCTCGTGAACGAAGGGCTTGCCGGTGCTATCGCCTTTGACAAGCAGCAGGTCGAAGTAGCGCTGCAAGGCGGTATCAATCCGCCCCCGCTCATCCGGGGTCGCGAACTTGTAGAAGTTGACCAGCAGCCCCAGCGCGCTTCCCGTATCCGCGAAGTAGACATCGCCATAGCCCGTGCCCCAGTAGCCGGCCGGCTTCTGCGCGTCGAGCAGCTTGGTCACCCAGGCGCGCGCATGGTTGAGATAGCGCTCCTCACCGGTGATCTCATACAGCGCGAGGATGGTCCGCTCGTTGTAGCCCTCGACGAAGATCGCCTTGTGCTCGTTCTCCATCATCCAGTCGACGATGCCGCGCACCCGCTCCAACACGGGCGCCGTCCCCACAAGCAGAAGCCGATCATCCGCCAGCATCACCAACCCATCGGCGCGCTTTGCGCCTGCCGTCCTCAACGATGCCGCTCCCTCGCCCGGGCCGAGCATCGTCGGCGCGAACCGATATGTGAGATCATCCTCCCAGACGCCTCGCTTCAGCAACACTGCGCTACCATCCGCCCGCGTGACACGCCCCTCAGGCGTCGATGCCGTATCCATGGGATCCCGGAACCGCGCCCGAAGCGCTACCGGCTCACTTGCCGAGGGGATCACCGCGGCGGCGAGCACGCTGTCCACGCAGTCCGGCGATCCTAACATCACGCGGCGAAGCACGGGCTCTCGCCCGCTAGCACCCGTATAGGTCGCCTCATACTGCACCCATTCGCCAATCGGGCTTGCGTTCACCGAGCCGGTGTCTGCGATGGCGTCCGACCAAGCCGACCACTCGCCGGGGCGTCCCGCATCGCCCGAGGCAGATCGCGTGCGCAACTCGACGGACGTGCTCTTCGGCACGCTCGCCTCGAATTCGACCACGCCCATGTCCGCCACCGACCCAATGTGGTGAGGCATGGACAAGCGCGAGAACGGACCCTCGCTCTCAGCGAAGACCAATTCCACCTCGTTGAGCCCCATCCGGGAGCCATGTTCAGAACGGGCGATGTCGATCCGGATCCCCGAGGTCTCGACGGGGTCGAAGGCGTGCTCTCGCCAGCCAGCCGTCTTGTTGTCCGTCACCTCGGCGACCGCGCGCCATTCGCCGTCGATCTCGCAGGAGATCGAGTAGTCGAGGCTGCGGTAGTAGCGCGGGTTGTTCTGGTGGTAGATTCTGACGCCGCTGACCGCACGCGCGCGGCGCAGGCCTAGCTCCAGCCACGCCGACTTGGGGCCGTCGCGGAGCGTTTGCCACATGCTCTCCGGCTCGGACGTGTTGCCGTCGATGGCCATTGAGGCCGGCCACTGGTCGGCCTGTTCGCTCGATGCCGTCGCTGTCACCTCGCGGAAGGGGAAGTCGGCGGTCCGTTGCCAGCTCTTCCCCGCCTGGGCGTGGATGCATCCCACCGTCAACGCCAACAGAGCACATAGCGCCGGCCGCTGCACCCCCATGTTCACTCCTCCGCATCCTCTTCGATGGTCTCGGTCTCGACCGGGTCATTCTCGAGCTGCGCGAACAGAGCGTCGAGGCGCTCCTTCTCCTCCGGCGTTGGCTTGTAGATCAGCCCTTCGAGGAAGTAAACGCTGAAGGAGACAAGCAGCGATCCACCCACATAGATCGTCCACGACGCATCCATTCCGTACTTCAGGCCCACGAACGCGACGATACCCAGCAACCACGCGCCCAGGGCGCCTCGCCAACTCGTGCGCCGGTTGATCATGCCCATGAGCAGTGGCACGGCGACAGGCCCCAGAACAGCCGCGTACCATTCGACCATCGCGTCGAACGGACCCTTGAGATGCGGCGTCAGCAGGCCGGCCACGATGGTCACCGCCCCGAAGACGCCGGTCACCAACAGACCGACCTTCATGAGCGTCTTCTCGGTTGCGTTGCGAGCCAACGTGCGTTTGTAGATGTCTTTGGTGAAGACGGCCGCCATGGCGTTGAGATCCGAATCGACCATGGACATTGTCGCGGCGAACATCGAGGCCACAAACAGCCCCAGCAATCCTGGCGCCACTCTCGGCAGGAACTCCATCGCCACGCGCACGTAGCTTTCGTCAGGCTCTGCAACATCGCCGATCAGGGGGCGGGCCGCCCAGACGGGGATGTACAGGATCAGCGGGTAGATGAGATACATTACGCCAGACAGCAGCGCGGCTTTCTTCGCGTCACCCGCCTTGCCCACCGAGTAGAACCGCTGGGCCAAGCCCCAGTTCCCGCCGTTGTAACTCAGAGTGATCACGACCAGCCAGACCGCCACTTTCGGCAGATCCCACTCGCTACTCCAAAGCAGACTCCCGTCGTTGTCTGGGAACAGCTCCCACATCTTCCCCCAACCGCCCACGGCCTTAAGCACGACGAAAGCAAGGATCACCGTCGTGATGAACTGCACGATGAACTGGCTGAAGTCGGTGAGGATCTCCGCCCACAGGCCGCCGACGAGCACGTACAGGATGGCGACGACTCCGCACACGATGATCGTCGTCTCAAGCGGCACCCCTGCGCAGACGGCGACGACAAGCGCCAGCGAGTAGAGCTTCAGGCCCTCGTCGATGAACTTGATGCTGATCCCGCTCCAAGCGATCACCTGGTGAACCGCCAGGTTGTGCCGCCGCTCAAGGTATTCACAGGCCGTGTCCACCTTGAGTCGCGCCCACCGAGGGGCAAACACAAACGCTCCGAACATCATGGCCAGGAAGCACGGGACGGCGAACACGGTCCAGACGTTGAAGCCCACTTCGTAGGCCAGGCCGGCATAGCCCACAAAGGCGAAGGCGCTGTAGCCGGAGATGTGGTGGGAGACGGCCGCCAGCCACCATGGGACCTTGTGCCCGCCGGCGAAGTAGTCGGAGAGACCCTTGATCTTGCCTCTGGCGAAGATGCCAATCCCGGCCACGCCGGCCAGGTAGACGGCAACTACGATGTAGTCGACTGTACTCATCCGGCCAACTTCGACGATGTCCATTCGGCCAACTCCTCGCGCGTCTCTGGGCAGTGTCGCGGGCCAGGACCGTTTCCGGGCCGGAGGCGCAGTGCCCTCCCACGACGAAACGGAGTCTCATTCCCTATCGCGGAGACCATCATGACGGGACTGCTCTTTATCCTCCTCACATCACCCGTTGCGGCTGACGACGCGCCGCTTCTGGTCCGCGCGCGCAACTTCCTCGTTCCGCCCTCAACGGGGCCCGTCACGCATGTCGTCGTGAAGAACACGACCGACGCGCCCTATGCGAGCACGCTCTCCGTTCAGTTCGCTGACGGCTGGGAGGTCACGCCCTCCCAGCACGAGATCGCGCTCCAACCTGGCGAGACGAAGATGCTGCCCTTCACTATCAAGGGCGCCACCGATCTCGCCGCCAACGCCTACCCGATCGCGATCACCATCGACGACGCTCCGCCGATCGCCCAGACGGTCACCTGCGCGAGCGCGCCGTACTTCCAGCCAAAGATCGACGGCAAGCTTAACGAGTGGGACGATGCGATCCCGATGGCCCTCTCGGGCGCCACGCTGCGGACCTACTGGAACAAGCGGGAGTTCTGCCTCGCGGTCGAGGTGGAAGAGACCGAGCTGACCGACGACGACGCCGTGCAGTTCGCCCTGGCCGCAGCCGCAAGTGACCATCGTTACGAGTTCCTAGTCACGGGTCAGGGCAAGGGCGCAACGTGCAGCCTCCTCTCGGGACCCGCTCCCCAGCCGGCCGAGGGCGCCCAGGTCGCGGTCAAGCACCAAGCGGGCGTCACGCGCCACGAGATCGCCATTCCCTTCGCGCTCATGGGCGACATCCGCCCCACGCCAGGCCGTGAGATCTGCTTCTCGCTGCTCATCCACGACCCAGATGGGACTGGTCTTCGCGATCTCGGTGACATCATGAATCTGTGGCCCGAACACCGCTCGGCCGACGCCTGGGCGGATTGGGCAAGTGCTGTCTGGCCCGAGACGCCGCCATGGACAAGCCGCATCGAGTTCGGTCTGTGCTCCTCGATACACTGACATCGCCACGCGCGCCCGCGTGTCGCGGGCGTTTGTCGTCACGTGACGACAAACCACCAATCGCGCGCAATGAGCCCATCGCGGCCCTCACGTCGCACATGGGGTGAAGGGAGGCGTCCGGCGCGTCGCGAACGTGACCGCAAACTGCTCCCAGAAGAGGGTAGCCCCATGCTTCAGCGATTCACGATCATATCCGCCGCGGTCCTGCTCCTGCTGACGGCGGCTGTGGCGGACAGGTCTGTCTCAGAGCTATCGACGGCCACGCCGGGCGGCGACATCATCGTCCGGACGGGCGCCGCCGAGAACGCGGACCCGTTCCTCGCAGGCCAGGAAGCGGCGGAGGCTCTCCGGGATGCCATGGGCGGCACTGAGCCGCACGTCGTTTTCGTCTCCGAATGCTTCGAGCGCAAGGCGGACAAGGTCAAGGTGCTGGCCGGCGTTGCAAGTGTCTTCGACCGCCAGCGGATCTGCGGCGGCTCGAGCTATGGCATGTTCACCCAGGCCGGAGTGGCGGACCTTGACGCTGTCGCCCTCCTCGGCATCGGTGGCGATGGAGTTGGCGTCACGGTCGCCCTGCAGAAGAAGATGGGGGCCAAGGGGCTCTCGATGGAAGAGGACGAGCCAGAGCTGACCGGCGCGCTCAACGGAGCGGGCGCGAGCCTCGCGGACCGCCTGCCTGATCCGGAGACGGCAGCGCTTGTGATCGTGCTGTCTGACGCGCATTCGCCCAAGAACCAGCTTCTCCTGGATGGGGTGCAACTGGTCCTGGGGGCGGACGCTCCCGTGACGGGCGGCAGCGTCAACAAGAACGCGGGCCAGAACTGGGTCTACTACAAAGGCAAGCCCCACACAGACGCGGCCATCGCGATCATGCTCACCGGCGATTTCGACGTCGCCCTGGCCGGCCGCCAGGCCAAAGACAACGACGCGGTGATCTCCACGGCTCGCGAGGGTAGCGCGGCAGTGCTCGACGGGCTCGGGAAGCCACCTCTCGCCGTGTTGGCGTTTGACTGCGGCGGGCGCATGGGCAAGCTGGACGACCTCAGCGACGAGCTAGCCGCGATCCGCGAATCCATCGGCGACACGGTGCCGCTGTTTGGGTGCTACTGCGCGGGCGAGATCGGCCCCACCGAGGACGACGACACGATCAGCTATGGCGAGGGCTGGCACGTGATGCTGACGGCCTTGGGCCAGTAGGAGCCAGAACATGTCCGCAAAGATGGCGACGATACTGATCATCGCGCTCGGCGGCGGGCCGCTGCCCACCGAGACCGACATCCCCACGCCGAAGCTCAAGAAGAAAATCGCCCGCGCGCCTGGCGTCGCCGTGATCGACCTGGAGGACCCGCGCAGAACGATTCCGGCGCAGCAGTCCGAGGACGGCGAGAGGCTTCGGTTCATCCTCCCCCAGACCGACGGCGCCCGCAAGTCCGGATACATCCTCACCCCTCACCCGGCGTTCGAGCCCGCTTTCAGCTTCGAGGAAGCCGACGACACTTATCTCCGACTGACGGAGGGCGATGAACCGGTTCTCACCTACAACTTCGGCGATCTCCTACCCGAGGGCGTCCCAGAGGATCGCCGAAGATCCTCGTACATCCACCCGCTGTTTGGGCTGGATGGCGAAGCGATCACCGGCGACTTCCCCAAGGACCACTACCACCACCGCGGCGTCTTCCTGACCTGGCCGCACGTCACCGTCGGCGGCGAGCACTACGACCCGTGGGCCGTCTCCGGCATGTGGACGCGGTTCGAGGAGTGGCTGGGGCGTGAGACAGGACCCGTGTTCGCTTCCTTCGGCGTGCAGAACGGCTGGTATGCGGGCGAGAAGCGGGTGATGGACGAGAAGGTGCGCTACACCGTCTGGCTCGCGGGAGAGACCGGTCGCGCCATCGACGTGAACATCACCCTTGAGGCGACCGAGGAGCCGGTCACGCTGCTTGGCGCCACGGGCAAGGGCTATGGCGGCTTCTGCCTGCGGGTGCCGGTCGTCGAGAGCAAGACCGTCACCAAACCCGATGGGACCGTGGTGCAATCCACCAACGAGGAGCGCATCCCGTGGGCCGATATCTCCGCCAAGATGAGCGGCGGCGAGGCGATGTCAGGCGCGTCGATCTTCATCGACAGCGACAACATCGGCTTCCCCAACGGCTGGTGCCTGCGCGAGTATGGGTTCTTAGGCGTGGATTGGCCAGGGCTCGAGGAATACACGCTTCAACCGGGCGAGCCCGTCGAGATGAACTACCGCGTCTGGGTCCACCGGGGCGATGTGACCGAGGGCAAGTCGGCTGAGGCCTACGCGAACTTCGCAGAGCCCGTCGAGGTGACGGCGAGCAAGCCCCGCAACTAGCGTTCCGGCAAGTAACAGGCCCAGCCGTCATTGGCCCAGGCCGGGTCGTCGGCCAATTCGGTGCCGAGAGCCGCTTCCCAACGCTCGTGGATGGCGGGGACGCTGAGGAGCGTTTCGCCGCGGACGAGCAGCGAACCCACGGCGCCTTCCTCAAGCGGATCATCGGGCGGGTACATATCGACGAGCAGCACCTTGTTCTCCGCGCGCCCCGAATAGAGCGTCACAGCGTAGCCCGGCCACCCCGCAATGACCAACAGTTCGTCCGCCGGCCCCTGGCTCACGCGCTCGGCGACGCGTTTGGTGCCGGAGGCATCATCCGCCCCGAACGCGTGTCCGTGGATGGCGGGACGCGGATCGATGTAGACGCGCTCCTCTGGCCCCATCACCGCGAGGCAGTTCACCGCGAGCAGCGCCGCAGCCCCAGCCAGGCAGATCTCCTTCGAGATGTGCTTGCGCCCGAAGAGCGGAAGCAGGTCAGCCAACGCGCAGGCCGACAATAGCGCGCCGGCGGCCAGCATCGGCGCGAAGAGATCAGGAATCGGCGCCAACGGCAGACTCGTGGTCGCCGCGCGATCCAACCACACGTCGAAGACGCTCGGCACGACCAGAACCGCCAGGCACGGCGATAGCATCACCACAGCGGGCCAGAGCGCCAGCCTCGGTCTCCCACACGCCGCGCCCCAGACCGCCCACCAGGCAGATGCCGCCAGCGGCGCGAACACGACCAGGGATGCTACGACGCTACTCCAGGGCGTGACCGTCCAGGCCGAGTTCTCACCGATCTCCCAGGCAATCCGCCAGAAGTGCAGCGCGTCGCCCATGATGATCCAGTTCGCCAGCACCCAAAGGCCGCCAATGTAGACGCCCGGCAGCAGGAATGTCAGCACGGTGCCCTCGAGCGCCGCCCACTTCCCGCCTTGGCGAAGCGTCTCAACCGCCACAACGAGCGTTGCCACGCAGAGCGGGATTAGCGCGTCATAGCGCGTGACGAGTGCCAGCGCGAGGAAGATGCTGCAGCCCATGAGGTCGCGCAGCACGTGTCCCCGCTGCCATCTCAGCAACCGCCAGCCGGCGGCCAGCATGAGATAGACATATAGCGCGTCGGGCGCGCCCGTCGCCGCAAGCCCCAGGTAGACCGGATTGAGCAGAAACAGCGCGCAAAGCCCCCACCGAACCGGCCGACCCAAACCGAGGTCGGCGCCCGCCGCGTTCAGCGCGCGCAAAGTCAGCCCCGCCACGATCGCGCCGAAGATGCAGACCGCCGCGCCCGTCTTCACCAGCGTTGGGAGAATCGCCGCGATGGGGATGTAGAGCAGCGTTGGCAGGGGTGGCTCGACGAAGCCGATGTAGCCGAGGTTGATGTGCTCGCCTTGGTGCAGGACGTCCTGAGCGTGTGAAAGGGCCGCCAACGCGCCCCAGCTCACTGCATTGGCCGATGTCGCCGCGACGCCCGCCAGCCCAACGACTAGCGCGCCGAGCACGAAGACGACCCACCCCTCGACTTTGGAGGGAGGGTGGCCGCAGGAGCCGCTTGGGTTGTGGGGGGTGTCGGTTGGCAAGGTGCGCGCCTCGCGGCAGAGATCGGTCAGACGTCTTCAGGTTCCTCGAAGAGCCCGTGTTGCGTCTTCTCCCAGTAGTGCGGCCGGGTGATGAGCTGGAAAGCGCCCTTGTACGCGCCTATGCTCATCATCAGCCAGTAAATCGGCGTCAGGATGCAATACTTGACGAGGTCGTGGTAGCCCCGCTGCATGCAGCCCGCGACGGATAGGTAGATGAACGAGAAGTTGCCCAGGAACAGGCAGACCAGGCCCAGGCCGAAGATCAGCGGCGGGAACATGCTTGAGATGATCGAGGCGTGGGTCAGGAACCAGAGCGCCGTCATCAGCCAGTAAATCGGGTTGAGCAGGAAGCACAGGATCGAGCCCCCCACCGTCATCTGGAAGCCGAAGAAGCCCCTCGCGCCCAGCGATTTGAGCAAGCCAAGCGGGCTGCGCATGTGCACCAGGTAGGTCTGGATGTAACCCTTGACCCAGCGCGACCGCTGCCGGATCCAGTTCATCCCCGCCGAGTTGGCTTCTTCCCACGTGGTGCTGTCGAGCATGGCGCTGCGGTAGCCGTGCGCGTGGAGCCGAACGCCGAGATCGCAGTCCTCGGTCACGTTGAACGGATCCCAGCCCATGAGTGCTTTGAGCACGGGAACGCGGAAGTGGTTCGACGTGCCGCCGAGCGGGATCGGCGCGCCCGAGACCGTCAGCCCCGGCAGGAAGAGATCAAACCACACCGAGTACTCCTGGGTGAACCACCGAGTGAGGATGTTCTGGCGCTGGTTGTAGTAGTTCAGCCGGGCCTGCAGGCATACCAGGTCATCCGGCAGCCCGCGAAACGCCACGGCGGCCTTGCGGAGCTGATCCGGTTCGGGCCGATCCTCAGCGTCGTAGATGACGAGTAGATCCGCGTCGCTAATCTGAAGACCATAGTTGCACGCGCGCGGCTTGGCTTTCGGTTGCCCATCGGGCACGACGACGCACCGAAACTGTGGCGGCAGATCCATCGCCCGCGCAGCCTCGATCGTCTCGTCATCGTCCACCTCCAGCAGGAGTTGGATGTCAAGCTTGTCGGCCGGGTAATCCATCGCCGAAAGCCCTTTGACCAACCGTGCCAGAACCTCGGTCTCGCGGTAGAGGGGCACTTGAATCGTGTACTTGGGCAGCTCAGAGTCGGGGATGGCTGTCAGCGCCGCTGCGGAGGGAGACACCTCTACCCCACGCCCCAGCGACAACCAGACGAGATAGAACTTGTAGCTGATGTGGACCAGATAGAAGACAATCGCCGCGCCGTTGATGACGACGAGCGTGGTGACCCAGTCGAGGGCGAGGGCTGCGACGAGCACGAGGAGGCACAACGCGACGGCGATCTTCTGGCCAGTGGTGACCGTCACCGCCGCGGACTGATCGGGCCGCTTGCGGAATATGAGGAGAGGGTCGATCGATTCGTCGGGCGTCGGCCACTGATCCAACGGATGCACCTTTGCGGGCGATAATACCTGGACGGCGTCAGGTGGGACGCCTGACCCACGGGAGGACTTGCGTCACGGTTCTTCTAACGCTCGCCGAGAGGAAAGTTCCAGGAGTGTCGGTCAAATCCCACTACACCGGCAAAGACACGCTCCCGGCCGGAGACCGGGAGCGTCAGATAGCTCGGAGAGTCAGACGGACGGCATGCGCGACAGGTCACGGCGCGTCGCCGTCGGTGATGGGCTGCGGGACAGGGATGGGGCCCCCATCGCCGCCGCCAGGCGAAATGGGCGCGTCGACCTTCACGGACTTGACGTTCAGCGTGAGCGTGTCAGGGACCCAGTGGACGGATCCGCCGAGCGTGTCAGCCAACCAGCGAGCCGGAACGTAGACAACGCCACCGTCGCGGAGAGGCGACTGGTCCAGTTGGATGGGTTCGTCGTTGACGTTGGCGACCGAGACGTTCAGCCCAAAGATGACCGTCACATCATCCTTGATGATCCGCATCGTGTCGTTCACGCCAAAGTACTCGAACGACGCGCCGAGCGCGGCGGCGAAGGCCTCAGCAGGCACCAGCATCCGGTTGCGTTGGATGGGCGCCGCGCCCAGATTCGCGAGGTCGCCGTCGACGACAACTCTGATCTCCCTGGCCTTCTTGAGTTCGGCGGCGATGTGCGCGTAGCCGGGCATCTTGATCTTCACGTCGGCCGCGGCTCGGAGCGAGCGGAGGACACCGTCGCGCGAGACGTTCTTGTCGGCGCGGAACTTGTTCTTTATCTGCTGGGCGGCTCCGGCCTCGGCGATGACTGAGCCGGGTTCCTTGTCCTTGGCCCAGATCACAAAGAACGCGCCCTCGACCTCGATGGGCTCGCTACGACCGCCCGGCTCGAGATTGAAGGCGGCGACTTGGACCGCTTCCGGCGCGATCTCATCGGCCGTCAGGTCGCCCCAGTGGCCGCCGGTGGCTGCGAAGTCGTCGGTGGAGAGATCCTCCGCGACGACGCCGAAGTCCTCGTTGGCTATGCGTTCGGCGGCGAGGTAGGCGCTCTCAATTGTGCCGGTGGTGATGACATACAGATCAACGCGGGCGGGCGTGGTGAACTCCGTCAGGTGGGCCGTGTAGTAAGCCGACACTTTCTGATCGGTGATACCGGCGCGCTTGTCGACGATCATGTCGAGTAGCACGGCCGTCTTCAGCTCGCGTTTGAGCGCTTTTTGGGAGATGCCGCGTTCCCGCAGGGCCGCCTTGAAGGCGCGCGCGGACGCGTAGCCTTCCTGCTCGCGCAGCAGCCGGGCATCGACGTCGGCGGCAGTGGCGGAGACACCGAGGCGGGCGGCTTCCTTGGCAACTATCTGCTCGTCGATGAGCATGCGGAGCGCCTCGGACCCCCAGTACACCTTAAGGGTCGAGAGGAAATCATCCCGCGTGATCGCGTTGCCGTTGACGATGACAAGTGAGGGTGGTGCTACTGGTTCGGGCACCGGCTCTTGGGCCACAACGACTGATGCCGAAAGAAGGGCGAACACCAACAGGAATGCCGCCAATGTGCCGCAACGGATCACAAGGACTCCCCCTCCAGGCTCCCGCGAAGGGGCTCGCGAGGAGCAGGAAAAGCTGCGATTTCGGCCTTTGTTGTAAGGCGATTATAGGCCCGCGCCAAGACGGCTGTCAAGCGCCATGCCGGCGGGGCGGTTGGTTCTGGGCCGCCGGCAAGGAATCGGTAACTGGTGGGTAGAATACCCACGCACAGCAGATCCAAGTGCCGATTCGAAGATACGGTTTGGATGGTAACCGCCGCACATGAAGACGACCTACGCGATAGCGCTCATAGTGCTGATCGCGCTGTCGGTTTTCGCCTATGCGATCCAACCGCGCCGCGACCTCGGCGGCAAGCTACCACTGGTGTGGACCAGCGACGACAACCCGGCGCGACGGCAACAGATCGACCTGTTCAACGCCGAATACCCCCAGTATTCGCTCGAACTCGACCCCAACAACACGGGCATGGAGAAAGTCATCGTCCAGGCGATCGCGGGCGTTGGGCCCGACCTGTTCGACTGCTACTCTCACGCCCAGCTTGTGGCGTACGTGAAGGCCGGAGTGGCGTGCGACATCACCGACCGTTACGAGAAGGAAGGGATAAGCCTCGACGAGATCTGGCCGGTGGTCTATCCCAACTTCGTGCATGAGGGCAAGATATACGGGCACCCCACCAACGCCGCGACGGATGCTATCTGGTACAACAAGGACGTGTTCGACGCATGCGGCGAGCCGTACCCCGAGGGCGATTGGACGTGGGAGGAGTTCATCGAGGTCGCCCAGAGGCTGACGAAGCGCCGCGAAGACGGGCGCGTCGAGCACTTCGGGTACCTGTCGAATCGCGCGGAGTGGTACCCGATGATCCGCCAATTCGGCGGGCAGATCTACTCAGACGACGGCACCCACTGCGTCATCGACAGCCCCGAGGCCATCCAGGCGCTGCAACTGCTGCAGGATCTGACGTACGTGCATGATGTGATGCCCAGCCCAAACCAGGAGGCCGCGATGGCCGCGGCCGGCGGGTGGGGTTCAGGCACCATCACGCTGTTTGGCGGGGGCAAGGGAGCCATGGCCCATGGCGGACGCTGGTGGCTCTGCCTGATGAGAGAGCAATACCCTGACCTGCGCCTCGGCGTGACGGAGATGCCGCATGGGCCGAAGAAGGTCTTCTGGGGCTACGGCCGCGCAACGCTGGTTAACGCGCTGGCCCCGAATCCCGATCATGCGTGGAACTTCATCAAGTTCGAACATGAGGAGCCATACAACCAGCTCGTTAACGACCAGGCGGACGCGCTGGCGCCGGTCATCAGCTTCTCTCAAGGAACGAAGTTCCTGCACAATCCCAGCTTCCCCAAAGAGGACTACAACCAGACGTGGTTCGATGTGATGGAGGACGGCGTGCCGAGAGAGTCCAGCCCCTTCATCCATGGGCCCGTGGCGGACCGGATCATCAACAACCAGCTCGATCTTCTCAGGAACAAGGAGAAGACGGCCGAGGAAGTGTGCCGCGACATTCAGCTGAAGACTGACAAGGCGATCAAGAAGCGTCTGCGCGAAGAGCCCAAGCTCCTGCCCAGATACGAGGAACTGGTAGCCGCTCAGGCGGAGGCGCGGATCCAATGAAATCCAAATGGACCGACTTCGCCGCGGCCATGGCGTTCCTACTCCCGAACATCACGGGGTTCGTGGTCTTCACCGCGGGCCCGGTCATCTTCTCGCTGGTGATGAGCTTCTCGAACTGGAGCCTGCTTGAGACGATCGACTTCAGGTGGGTGGGCTTTCAGAACTACGCGGACATGTTCACCGATGAAGAGTTCTGGCTGTATTTCGTCAACACGATCTACCTGATGCTGGCGATGCCGGTGAGTATCGGAGGCTCGCTGTTCCTGGCGATGCTGCTGACTCAGAAGATCCGCGGGAAGGTGATCTACCGGACGCTCTACTACCTTCCGAGTTTCACGAGCGGCGTTGCGCTACTGATCCTGTGGAAGGCGCTCTATAACCCGGAGTTCGGGCCGATTAACGCGGTGATCGACTGGGCTATACAGGACCTCAGGCTCGGAGACCTCATAGTCGGGCTGACTGGCACGGAAGCCACGGCGCCAAACTGGCTGCTCTCGACCAAGAATCTCGTCGGCATGGAGACCGAGCACGTCCGGCTCGCCGCGAAGAGCTGGGGCATCGGCGCGAAAGACGCCATCATGTTCATGGGCGTCTGGATGGGCATCGGCGGCGGGAACATGCTGCTCTACATCGCCGGCCTCAGCAACATCCCGCAAGCGCTGTATGACGCGGCGCAGGTCGACGGCGCGAGCAAGTGGCAGATCTTCCGGCGCATCACGTGGCCGTCGCTGGCGCCAACGACGTTCTTCATCGTGGTCATGAGCTTCATCGGCGGCCTGCAGGGAGGGTTCGAGCAGGCGCGCGTCATGACCCAGGGCGGCCCGGCCGGCACTACGACCACGCTTAGCTACCACATCTACACGAAGGCGTTCGAGGAGTTTCAGATCGGATATGCCTCCGCCGTCTCGTGGGTGCTCTTCATCATCATATTCTCAATAACGATTCTCAACTGGCGTCTGGGCGGGAAGCAGGTGGCCGAGTAACATGGCCGAGCAAATGTCGCGCGAGGAATACAAAGCGTACGTCGAGCAGCGCAAGCGAGGCGCTCGCCGGAAGCACATCGCCGGCCAGGCCGGACGCCATTTCGTGTTGATTATCGTCGGGATGACGATGCTGCTGCCGTTCACGTGGATGTGCCTGGCGAGCTTCAAGCCGATGGCTGAGATCGAGGAGATCAACCCGGTTCCCTCGGAGTGGCATCCGGAGAACTACCTCAAGGTATTCGAGGAGATACAGTTCGGGCGGTATTACTTCAACAGCCTCTTTGTGGCGGCGTGGGTCACCTTCTTGCAGACGCTCACCAGCGCCATGGCGGCGTATGCCTTCGCGCGAATCCAATGGTGGGGCCGCGACACCGTCTTCAAGCTATATCTGGGGACGCTGATGGTGCCAGGCGTGATCACGATGATCCCCAACTACACGTTGGTGGTCAAGCTGCAACTCCTCGACACCTATCAGGGCCTCATCATCCCGGCGGCTTTCAGCGCCTTCGGCACGTTCCTGCTGCGCCAGTTCATGCTGGGCATCCCGCTCGCCCTCGATGAGGCGGCGAAGATCGACGGCGCGAGCCACTGGCAGGTGTTCTGGAATGTGATCATGCCCCTCGCGAGACCGGGCATCATCACGCTCGTGATCTTCACGTTCATGGGCAACTACGGCAGCTTCTTCTGGCCGCTGGTGCTCATTAAGAGCGAGTACCTGCGGACTTTGCCCATTGGGATGCTCTTCTTCGATAGCTCCTATGGGCAGCAGACGAATCTGCTCATGGCCGCCAGCGTCATGAACATCATCCCGCTGATCATCCTGTTTGTCTGCACGCAGAAGTTCATCGTCAAGGGGATCCAACTTGGCGCGGTAAAGGGCTGACACGAGACGCCCCGACAGAGACGATCAGAGCGGAGCCATCACGAGGTGGCTCCGCTCCGCGATTCAGGGGCGGAGGTCAAGGACGAGGGTCGTCTCCTCGGGGATCGTGACGTCGGCGGTGAGGTCGACGGTCGAGCCGTCGATGAGATTCAGCGCCGACGTGGGGAGGTCGGCTGGCGGGTGGAACGCGAGCGGGCCGCCGGCATCCGCGGGTAGGCGAGACCAACCGGAGTTCATCACCACAAGATAGGGCCCGTATCGGCAGACGTAGAGCCCGCCGAAGCCCTGGGGGCAATCGATGCGGACGTTGGCGATCCGCTCGATGGTAGCAGTGGTGTAGTGCACGCGAGCGAGATCATTGGGGACGGCATTGGTCGGCTTCCGACCGTCGAAGTCGGGGCCCTCGCCGAAACCATGACGCCAGTTCAGCGACATCAGGAGGCGCTCGTCGCCACGCTTCACGACCACGACGGCGGCCTGCTCGTCGGCCCACGCGAAGTCCGGCTGATCGGCGTCAAAGGGCAGCCGAGCCGCGCTGCGAGGCAGGGACATGGCCTCCTCGAGGAGGTCGATATCACGCAGCAGGGCCGCGGTGACGGCGGGCAGGTGGACGTTGTAGGGCCCGGGCAGGAATGGCTCGATGCGGAAGTAGCCGCCCTGCTCCGCCGCGAGCTGGATCTCACGCAACGCCAGCGGATCGCCAAGCTCCACGGCGGCGTAGGGGTTGCCCCCGTAGTCGATCTCACCGGGCGTCCAGTTGTTGCGCCAGGTCACGACTCCCTCCCGGCGGATGACCGGTCGGAGGTCGGCGTCAAGCGACGGGTAGCGGAATTTCGAGAGGGCGCGGGCACACTCCAGAGCGCGGTCGGCGAGGCGGCGACTGCCCGTGAGGCGGGCCAGGTAGAGCATCATCCCCGTGAGGTCGCCATAGCACCCGCAGTACCCGCCGTTGGATGTGCCGTGGGGTTCGCACGAGATGCCTTTGCGGCTGATCCAGTAGCCTCCGTAGACATCCTTCTCGAAACCGAAGGCGATGTCGAGGTAGCGCTGAACGGTCTCCTCGGGCCATGCGTCATCGGGCGACAGCACCCGCAGGCACTGGTCGTAGAGGTAGGCCGCGACGATGTCGGACATGTCCTGATTCGGCGCGTGGCCGCGGCCGATGTCGCTGGTGAGGTATGAGCGCCCCTCGAGGAACAGGCTAATCCAGGCCTCGGCGCGGGGCAGCTCGGCGGTGTCCGGGTCGAGGTCGTCGTCGATGCTCTCAGTCAGGTAACCTCCGGCCTCGATCTCAGCGCGCAGGCTTAGGAAAGCGGCCGGGAGGCCCATCTGCCCGAAGCCCTCGAGGCAGTTGCCGGCGCGTCGGCGCTCGGGTCCGCCGATCCAACGGTGCTCCCAGATGTCATCAAAGCCGCCGTTGTTGCCCTGGGCGCGACGGGCGTAGTCGAGGGCCAGGACAACGCGGGGGACGAGTTCCGGGCTCTGATAGTGGCGCGACCAGGGCGCCTGGTAGGTCCGGGCGAGGATCTCCGGGATCAGCAGACCCACGCGATTCCCCCCCATGCGGGCGGCGAGCTGATCCAGGTACTCCTGCTCGGTCCACTTCTCGTCGCGAGCCCCGCCGATGCAGAAGGCGCCGGTCAGACTCTCGGGGCCCTCCCCGTCGGCGACCCAAGCGTCCCATTCCGGGCCGTAATACTGCCACGGCAAGAAGCGGTCCACCGCCTCGTCGATCTTGGCGTGGAGGAAGGCGATGGCATCTCGGCCCTCGGTGTCGCCAAGGGGCGCCACGGGTACGGGCATCGTTCCCTGCTGTTCATCGGCGAGTGGCTCCAGGAATGGGTCCAAGCCGACATACGCGCGGTAGATGCCGCGGGAGAGACGGTCCTGGGCGGCCTCCTGGACTGTCGAGTAGGGCCGGGGTTGTCCGGTCGAGCCGATGGTGAGAGTGACCTCCGAGGCGCCGCGGGTCATCTCATCCGGGAGGAGGTAGGTCGAGTAGAAGAACCGGCCCGGCGCCACGGGATCATGTCCGCGGTGGCCGCCCGTATTGTCAAGCTCAGGCCACTCGCGCTGGTACGCGCCGATGCGCGTGTCGCCATCGCATAGGTAGAGCTGGCCAGGACCGACATCGGAACCCCAGAGCTTCACGGTGAGGTAGTTCGGCCCCTGGGGATCGCAGCGGGAGGTCCAGCGGAGGAAGCCATCGGAGCCGATCCTGCGACATGTCTCGCCGAGTCCCCCCTTTTGAATGGCGGCGGCCGATTCGCTGAGGGCGTGAGCTGCCTCGGAAGTCTCGTCGCCGAAGTGGATGGAGTCGAGGATCGGCCGCTGCGCAGCGGCGGTCGACGCGGCAGCGACGAGCGCAACCACCGCGACGGACACGACCGACGATAGGTGGATCAGAGACATTGCTTCGCCTCCCGGGTGAAGCATGGGTTGGCCCGACCCGTCCTACGACTCGCCCTCAGTCCCCCACAGGAGGTGCCCGTAGCGCTCAACGACAACGCGTCGCTTGACCTTCAGCGTGGGCGTCAACTCGTCATTCTCAGGCGTCAACTCCTGGGGCAGCAGGGCGATGTCGCGGACGCGCTGGTACTGGGTGAGGCCCTCTGACAGCCTCCCAATCTCAGCCAGTATCAGCTCACGGACCTCCGGGATCTCTATGAGGTCTTCGGTTTCCTCGGGCAGGCTGATCCCACCATCGGACGCCCACGCACGCACAGAGTCGAAGTCCGGCACTCCGATGGCCGTCATGACCTCGCGGCCATCGCCGAACAGGACGATCTGCGAGATGTGCGGACTGCTCTTCAGCTGGCTCTCGATGGGCTGAGGCGCTACGTTCTCGCCGTTGCTGAGGACGATGATGTCCTTGATGCGATCGGTGATGCGCACGTAACCGTCCTCGTCGATTTCGCCCACATCGCCCGTGTGAAGCCACCCATCGCCATCGATGACCGCCGCGGTGGCCTCAGGCTGGTTGTGATAGCCCAGCATCACGTTCTCGCCCCGGCAGACGATCTCGCCATTCTCAGCGATGCGGACCTCGATGGCCGGCGCGGGGGGGCCGACCGTGCCGGTCTTGTACTTGCCGGGCCGGTTGACCGATATGATGGGAGCCGCCTCGGTCATGCCGTAACCTTCGATGATGGGCATGCCGGCAGCATGGAAGAAGTCGGCCGTCGCGGGGGCCAGGGCCGCGCCGCCGGAGACGAAGTACTTCAGGCGCTGGAATCCCCCCGCTTGCCGCACCTTGCCGAAGACGAGGCTCGAGGCCACGCTCCATTGGAGCGCCAGGAGTGGCGGGATGCTCTGGCCGCTCTGGATCCGCCGGTCCCGGGCGCCACCAACTGAAAGCGCCCACGCGAACATCCGGCGGCGCAGCGCGGGAGCATCCGCCACGCGGCCGCGCACACCCTCCTCAAACGCCTCGTAAACGCGCGGCACCAGAATCATGTATGTGGGCTCGACTTCGCGAATGTTCTCGCGCAGTCGGCGGATGCTCTGAGCGTAGGCGATCTGGGCGCCGCAACTGAGCGGCAGGTAGTAGCCCGCCATGCGCTCGAAACAGTGGTTCAGCGGGAGAAACGATAGCAGCACGTCGCTTGGGTCGAACGTCAGCACGGCCTGGGATGACTCGATGTTCGCCGCGAAGTTGCGGTGAGTCAGCATCACGCCCTTAGGGTCGCCGGTCGTGCCACTGGTGTAGACAATGCTCGCGAGATCGCCAGGGCCAACGGCCTGCCATCGCGCGGCATACTCCTCATCGTTCAGCGGCTCCGCGCCGCCGCGCTCGAGGACGTCGGCGAAGGTGAGAACGTCGTTAGCGGCATCCGCGTCGCCATCCATGGTGATGATGCGCAACTCCGGATGGGTCGCGCGGACATCGAGGGCCTTCGCGACTTGCTTGGCGTCGGATACGACCAGCCACCGCGAGCCGGAGTCGCGGATGATGTACTCGATCTGAGCCGAGGGAAGCGTTGGGAACATCGGAACATTGACCGCCCCGAGCGCCAAGATCGCCAGATCGGCAACCGCCCATTCCGGCCGGTTCTCAGAGATTAGCGCGACCGTGTCGCCGGGCGCGATGCCCAGTGCCGCGAGGCCGCTCGCGAACTGCTGGACCCTATCCGCAAGCTCGCGGTACGTGAGCGCGACGTACGAATCGCCGACCTTGCCTGCGACCGCCGGGCGATCGGGGAACGCGCTCACGCTCGTCTGGAAGATCTCGTTGATGGTGTCGGGCATATGGTCTGGTGTCCTCAGTCACGGGCCACGTTCTGGGCCACGGTTGCCGGCAGTTTCGGTACTCGAGATCCGCATTCCTCGGTGGGGTCTAGTCGAACAGCGACTTCATCGGAGGGTTCTCAGGCCCGTCGGACTGGCGCGCGATCTGGAAGCCACGGGCCTGGTAGTTGCTCAGGGCGTGCGGATGGTCGTGCGTGCATGTGTGAAGCGACACCGGTCCGTCGCCCAACTCCCACGCTCTCTCGACCGCGAGGGTCAGCAAGTGCCCGCCCAGCCCCTGCCCGATGAACTCAGGCAATAGCCCGAAGCACACGATCTCAACGCTGCCCACCGACTCGCGGCGGACCTCGAAGTAGCCCGCCGGCATCCCTTTGAGGTATGCGACCCATGTCTCGATATCAGGGTCAGAGACCAGTGCCAGCCAATCATCGCGCGTCCAGTGGGACCTGCCGCCCCAGCGATGGTTGTAGCCCACGGCGGAGTGCAGGAACTTGCTGAACTCAGGCGACGGGACCTCCACGCGCTCAACGCGCAATTCGGGGCAGTCGATGCGCTTCGGGCGAAGTTGGTCCGGCGAGTCCATCTCCAGAAGGTACGTGGTCTTAGACATGATCGACGCAATTCGCGCGCGGGAAAGGAATACCCTTGTGGAAGGAGCCGAATGCCGCGCTTGCGAAAGTGACTGCCTGAGGTGATGACATGACTCGCGTGGCAGCGGTCCAGACGAAGCGGCGCTCCATCGACTACAAGCTCGCCGCGCCTGATGCTCTGGCGCATGTCGAGAGGAACCTCAACGAGTTAGCATCACTGGCGGAGCGAGCCGCGACCCAAGGGTGTGAGATCATCGCTTTCCCGGAGGACACGCTCGGCACGCTGGAATGGGAATCCGGGAACTGGGGGCAGGCTCCGGATGTGTTGGCGCCCGCGGAGCCTATGATGCTCGAGCGGCTTGGTGAGATCGCCAAGGCCAATGGGATGAACATCATCTGCTGCAACGACTGCGTCGGCGAGGGCGGGATCTACAACACGGCGATCCTGCTCGGACGGGATGGAAGGGAGATCGGCCGCTACCGAAAGGTGAACCTGCCCATCCACGAACAGAGCCGCGCGCGCGGTGACAGTTTCCCAGTCTTCGACGTCCCCGGAATTGGCCCCGTGGGGATGTGCATCTGCTACGATATGGTGTTCCCCGAGACGACGCGGGCGCTCGCGCTCGCAGGCGCTGATATCGTCTTCCACCTCACGATGGGCGGCGCGTCAATGGCAGGAGAGGACGCAAGCCTCGCCGCGTTTCGCACGCGCGCGGCAGACAACTTCATCTACCTCGTTGTGGCATTCCGAGGCGGGGGATCGCTCATCATCGGCCCAAAGGGCGACATCCTCGCCGAAGGCGGGTCGGAGCCTGACGCCATCGTCATGGCTGACATTGACCTCGCGACGGGCCGGGATGCAGGCGACGCGATCGGAGGGTTGACGACCGACTTCCGCGCGCGACTCTTCGCGGAGAGGACACCCTCGGCATACGGGATTCTGACCGAAGAGCGCCCGCCGGTGCTGGACCGGTTGCGAGACATTCCCGTGCCGTCGGGGGAGGAAGCGTCGGCACTAGGCGCGGAGGCGCTCACAAGAGGCGCGGACGCGTTCTATAGAGCCGACGCTCTCTTGGCCGAGGGGAAGCTTGAGGAAGCGCGGACGCAGTTCGAGGAACTGGCCGCGAAGTACGGCACGATCTGGATTGCCAATGTGGCGCGGGAGCGGCTGGAGGTGATCAGCGCCCGTTAACCGCAAGTGTAAGCGTCGCGGCGAGCACGGCCTGCGCGGCCATGGCCACATTCTCGACGTCGACGGAGTCGACCGTGTCACCCTCAACGTGGTAGTGCTCAAACGCGAAGGGCAGCGAGCCCACGTTGATCACCGCCGCCGGGAATCCGGCGTTGATGAACGAGCCATCGTCATCGCCCGGCCGCTCGCGGGCGTAACTGGACTGAGCCAACCCAATCTCATACTCCTCATTCACGCGGGCCATCAGTTCCGCGAGACGCTCTCCCTCCGGCGTCGTGTAACCGGTGACGTTGACCTTGCGGTCGGCAGCGAAGTCGTCCGGTGACTTGCCGCCAAGGCTGTCCTGATTGAGTACGGCGATCAGACTGTCGCCACGCTCGGCTGCGGCATTCGCGGCGCCGACACTCGTCCAAGGCGCGTGTTCCTCATTGCAGAACAGAAACTCCACCGTGCGGGGCAGAGCAACGTCGGCGAGGATCCGAGCGATCTCCAGGTTCGCGGCAGTGCCGACTGCGTTGTCATGCGCGCCGGGGCAGTCCGCCCATGACGGCGAGTCCTTGTGCGACACGAGCAAGATGATCTCGTCGGGGACGCTCTCCCCCACTTTGCGCGTCACGACGTTGTTGGCCACATGCCACGGATCGGAAGGGTCCGCCGCGGAGTAACGATGCGCGCGTGGCTTGGTCTCATCGCAACGGAAAGCCTGGACCTGGAACGGAACGCGACCGACGTCCCACCCGCGGGCGGCGAGTTGGAACTCGATGTACTCATCGGTCTCATCGAGGGAGTTCTTCTCATGCCCAGGGACAGTGAAGTTCACCTTGCGGCAAGGCAGCGGGTCCGAGGCAAGGTACTCGATATCACGCGCGATGCGTGAGGCGTCGATCTGTGAGATCAGCGAGCGAATGTCAAGAGACATGGGCGAGGTCCCCCAGAGGGTCAGAGCTGCCGCGGAGGTTGGGCGGCGACGAATGGCGCACCTCCACGCGAAGGGATGGTGCGAGCATGGTCAAGCTGATCCCATGGGAGAAGGGCTTCGCGGTGGAGCCTGGCGAGGATGCCTCGAACCGGATGTACTTCTGGTTCTACGAGTGGAACTGCTTCGAGGCCGTCCACCCCGGCGAGCATACCGGCGGACGGAGCGATTTCACATGGGAGACGAGTGACTCGCATGCTGAGATGGAGGCACGTGGATTCCGCGTAGAGGCCTCGGCGAAGGAAGACGGCGCGGAGCTTGAGCTGACCATCGCGAACCAGTCCACGCACGAATGGCCCGCGCCGGCCGCCATCATCCCGTGCTTCGCGCCGGGATTCGATGGCATGCCCGGGCAGAACACGCGCTTCCTCGACAAGGGGCATGAGCGCACGTATTTCGCGGGTGCGGAGCAGCTTGAACTGCTACACGCGCGGGAGATCCACTTCAACGACCAGCTCCGGAGTCAGGTTGATGCCCGCACGGAGACGGGCGAGTTCGTGTGGCAGGAGAAATGGCCCACATCCCCGCGGAATGCGGCGGCGGGTGTGCTGATACGCGAATCAGACGATGGCGAGTGGGTGGCGGGGATCGGCTGGCAGGACTTCCTCAGCGCCCAGGGGCACAACCCGTGGAACTGCATGCACGTATCGATCTGCGTCGGCCCGCTCTCGCCGGGCGAGACGAAGACGGTTCGCGGGAGGATCTACATGTTCCAGGGCGACAGGAACGAGTGCTTGGACAGATACCGGCGCGACATGATTGAGTAAAGGAGAGCGACATGAGGCACGCGACAGCGGGACTGGTGGTCATCATGATGATCGCGGGATGCGTCAACGCGGACGACGAACCGGCAAGTGCCTATGGGGCATGGGCGAATGGGCCGTCGAGCGATCCGAGCTTCTTCCCCATCGCAGTCTGGCTGCAGGCGCCTGGCAACGCCGCGGAGTTCAAGGCGGCCTGTATCAACACGTACATCGGCCTGTGGAAGGGTCCAACCGAGGAGCAGTTGACAGAGCTGAAGGCCGAGGGAATGAAGGTCATTTGCGACCAGAACGATGTGGGTCTCGCGCACCTCGATGACGACACCATCATCGCCTGGATGCACGGGGATGAGCCCGACAACGCGCAGTCGGACGGCGCGGGCGGCTGGGGGCCGCCGGTCGATCCAGCGAAGATTGAAGAGGACTACGAGCGCATCGCGGCGGCGGACCCATCGCGCCCCGTCGTGCTGAATCTGGGCCAGGGCGTCGCGTGGGATGGCTGGTACGGGCGCGGAGTGCGGACGAACCACCCGGAGGATTACGCGGAGTACATCAAGGGCTGCGATATCGCGTCATTCGATATCTACCCGGCGGTCCACAGCAAGCCGGAGGTCGCGGGCAAGCTTGAGTTCGTCGCCAAGGGCGTGCAGCGTCTCGTCGAGTGGACGGGTGGCCAGAAGGTGGTCTGGAACTGCATCGAGGCCTCGCGGATCAGCAACACTGAGACGAAGCCGACGCCGGAGCAGATCAAGGCCGAAGTCTGGATGAGCCTGATCCACGGATCGACGGGCCTGATCTACTTCGTGCATCAGTTCAAGCCCAACTTCGTCGAGGCATCGCTGCTGCAGGATTATGAGTTGCTTCCCGCTGTGACGGAGATCAACGCCCAGATCACAGAGCTTGCGCCAGTGCTGAATAGCCCATCGGTCGAAGGCCTCGTGTCGGTCGAAACAGCGGGCGCGGATGTGGAGATCATGGTCAAGCAGCACGATGGGGCGATCTACATCTTCGCGGTGGCGATGCAAGATATCGACACGAAGGTCGAGTTCAGGTTCGAGGACATCGAGAGCGGCGAGGCGGAGTGTCTGGGGAAGGACCAGACGCGAGAGATCACCGAGGGATCGCTGCACGACGAGATCTATGGATATGGCGTGAACCTCTACAAGGTGACGCCCAACTAGAGCTGATCCGCTCCGGGCGAGGTTTGGTCGGGACGCGCGTCGCCGTCGATGTCATCGGGAACGCTGTCGAGGTGCGGGAACGTCTCCGGCAGGGCGGCCTTCAGGTGCAGGTTGCCCGCCGCGGCGTCGGCAAACGCGTCGGTGATGTCCCGAGTGAGGTTGTCGGAGACATCGATCTCGCCGACGATTTGCTCCTGGCGCATCTCGGGCCCACTCAGCAGATTGTTGCGGACGGTGAGCCCGTCGTTGTCGTGGACGATGCGGATGAGGCGCCTGAGGCGGCTGTCGGGATCGTGGACGGAGTTGTGCAGGATGGAGCAGTCCTGAGTGTAGTCGGCGAGGATCCCGTTCTCGTGACAGCGGACGACGAAGTTGTTGCGGACGATGCAGTTGATCGCGTGGACCTCGGTCTCGAAGCCCCGGTGGGAATTCCCCAGGCAGATCCCCGAATCGCAGTCGATGATGATGTTGCGCTCGACGATGCAATCGCGCGTCTCATGCCAGAGGAATATCGCGCCTCGCGCCGAGCCCGCGCGGCCGTTGATCCCGATGAACACGTTGTCTGAGATCACCCATTCCGTGGCGAACATGATGTCCATCCCGCCGATGTAGTCGCCGTTGAAGCGCTCGGGATTCTCCTGCTCAGCGGGATCGTCGCTGAACTCTTTGGGACGGTCGTTGTAGAAGAGGCAGTACTGCACGCGGCAGTTTCGCGGCAGTTGATTCTCACGCATCTCAACGGGCACGGCCACGCCTTTAATGCCGCGCTGCCAGATGTTGTGGATGACGCAATTGTAGATGGTGATGTCAGAGATACCCGTGTTCGAGTTGAGCTTGAACCCGTTCCACGCGATATTCTGGATCGTGAAGTCGGCGAACGTCACGCCTGAGCAGGCTCGGACGCCCACCAACTCCCCATGCCGGCTCTCGGCTCCGTCGAGGATGACGGCGTCGCGGTCGCCCGACTCCGAGCGCATCGTCACGTCATCGGTGCTGATCTCGAAGTAGCGCGGCATCATGTAGTGACCATCGGCGATGAGAATCGTCCCGCCCGGCTTCACGTCGGCGGAGGCCTGGAACAGCTCGTCAACGGTGCTGACGCGGATGACATCCCCCTCCGGCGCGGGCAAGGGCGGCGCTACAGGAAACCACGGCTCGGAGGGCTGGGACATGGCGGCACACCCCAACCATGTCGCGAGCAGCAGCGCGAAGACGAGTCTTAGCATCCTGTTGGCCTACTATTGGGCGGAGTCTCTGCCGTCGCGCTTCGCCAGGCAGACGACGGGCTCCTCCGGCTAGCGGCAGAGGATGCCCTCAGGCCACCTGTGTGGATAGAGAGGCGGGGCATTCCTCGCATTCTCAATGCGCTCTCGAAGATTCTTGCTCTTCGCCGCAAGGTCGTTGATGATCTCGGTTGCGCCGGGCGACCCGATAGCGAGCAGCGCTTGGTAGCTCTGCCAGCCGGCCAACTCCGCCAGGTACGGCAACACGGCATCGTGGCGAACCGACTGCAAAGCCTCCGCCCACGGGATGTCGTCGCCCGCCTCTTTCTCTTCGAAGAGGCGTTGACACCGCCGGGCGAGACGCGCCCCATCGAGCGGCAGCACGGTGACGTTGGCCGAGGCTTCCCGGGCGACGGAGAGTTCGTGGCTCAGGTGCAGACTCTGGATCCCCACCTCGTACTCGCCCGGCTCGGCAAACGTGTAGAGTGCCGACAGCACCATGTCGACGCTGCGACTCTCCCCTGGCGCGAGATCCCATTCCTGACTCAGGAGGTCGATGGGCAGATTCTGACGGGGGGGTGATCGCGACCAGTCGGCCGTCGGCACTGCGAATCTGGATACGCCAGTTGTAGCTGCCCGAATACCGGACCTGTGCGGGTCCGTCGCCGGTATTGGTGGTGGCGATCCGCGCGATGAGGGGCTCATACGCGCTGATCTCGTTGCCGGGGATGAGCGAGACGGAGGTCTCCAGTGAAACACGGGCGCGTGGCGCGGGCACGGTGACCTGGAAGTCGCCGTCATCGATCTCCTGGCCCTCGGTTAGTGTGAAGCGCAACCTGCCCTCGTCGTTATGGGGGCTCGCGTGCCTGTGTGAGGTGCGGATGCTCACGTTTCCGGGAGGCAGTCGGAAGGAGTAGCGTCCCTCATCATCAGAGAGCGTGGGGTCCAGGCCGAAGTGCGTGGGGCCGCTGGCCCGAACGCCTATGCCTTCTACGGGATCGCCTGTCGCTTCATCGGTGATCTGTCCGCCGACGACCGCGCCGGGCGTGAGGTGGAAGGTGCCGAGCGTCAGATCACGCGACTCCGGCAGTGCCACATCGATCGCGTAGGCATGCGCGAGTCCCTCGGGCGGGTCCACAACAACCCGGAACTCGCCTTGCCACAGGTGGCGTAACGTGAAGGCACCATCGGCGTCGGTGACTGTGTCGTCCTGCCCGCCGTCCCTGTATCCATGCTGAGGGTTGCAGTGCACGGCGAGACCCGCAAGGGCCTTGCCATCATGCACTACCTTCCCCGAGATCGTACTCTCAGGATGGAGCGAGATCTCCAGGACGAACGGGTCGGCATCGCGCTCGACGCGCAGCCTCTGCGCGGGATGTCCGTCAGCCGAGGCGATGAGATCCAGGCGCGCGTTCCCAGGCAGCCCGGCGAAGACGAATCGTCCATCCGCGTCCGTCGTCATGGCGAACGGGTTATCGGGCCGGCGCGACAGCTCAACGAACTCGCCTCGAATCGAGTACGGGAGATGCGCCAAAGCGACGCGCGCGCCGGCGATCGGCTTCCCGTCCGAATCGACGACGACACCGGAACAGGTCTTCGGCTCGGGGCCCAACTGCAGCAAGACCGGCGTCCCCACCGCGGCAGTGAGCCAATCAAGCGCGTGTCCATCGTGGCGTGCCAGAACGCTCATCGGCCTGCCGGGGTATTCCGCCGGAGCATCTGTCACGAACGAGCCGGCGGCGTCCGTCGTGGTCACAGCCACGTGCAAGTCGCCAGCCTGGATGTACGGGTCGAGGGCATACCCACCAGTGAAGACGAGGACCTCGCATCCGGCCACGGGGACGCCGTCTGGATCAAACACCTCGCCGCGAATGGTGACCGTCTCCCCGCCGAGCTGCGCAACCACCGCGATCACACCGATACCCGAGACCAATGCCAGTGCAGTAAGCTGCGCCACGCGCTTCCAGGATGCCACATTCATGTTGGCTCCCTCCCGCGCCCTTTGACACTCGGAGAGAGCGATGGGTTCAGCCGAACGCCGTCCACCGACGACAAGGAAGTCGCTCGGGTACGCTGAATCTACCACTCTCGCGGAATCGCTCATCGGAGGCTCTCTTCATGCGCGGCGCTCTGTCTGTTCTTCTGCTGGCAACTGCCTGCTGCGTCGAGGCGGCTACGCTGCATGTCGCCCAAGAGCATCCGAATGCAGACGATGCGAACGCGGGCACAGTGGACGCGCCTCTTGAGACCATCAACGCGGCGATCGGGCGAGCCCGGCCGGGGGACACGGTACTCGTCGGCAAGGGCACGTACCGCGAGGAGGTCGTTTGGCAAGCCGAGGATCCCTATGCGCCGATGGAGCGGATGACGCTGGCGGCGGCCCGGGGGCGCTCGCCCAGTGGTAAAGGGCTCGGAGGTCGCGACAGGATGGGAGCAGACGGCGGGCGACATCCATGCGGCCGACTGGGAGACGCCCGCGGACATCGTGTTCGCGGACGGGGATCCGCTGACTCAGATCGGACTACAAGGGAATCCCAAACGCGCGGCGAGCACCAACGGCTTCCAGTGGAAACGAGATCGAGACGGTAATGGCATCGCGGACATGCGCCCAGGGAGCTTCCACTACAATGCCGATGCGAAACGACTGCACGTGTGGCTGGCCGATGGGAGTGATCCGGCGGACCACCTCATCGAGGTTGGCGTTCGCGGCAAGGCCGTCCAACTCAGCGGGACGTGGACGCTACGGGGCTTTGACATCACGCAGGTTGCCGATGGATTCTGGCCCGACGAGCAGGCGGTCTCGATCGGCGGGAAGGAGATCGTCGTCGAGGACTGCCGCATCACGCACAACGGCTTCGTCGGACTGATCGCGTCCGGTGAGGACTGCATCATCCGCAACAACGAACTGGCCTACAATGGTCTGATGGGGTTCACGAGCAACTCCGGGCACCGCATGCTGGTGGAGGGCAATGAGTTTCACCACAACGCGACGCGGGGCGATGTGAAGTGCCTCTCATCAGGCAACAAATGGGTGCAATGGCGCGAGGCGAAGTTCCTGAGGTACTACTTCCATGACGAGACCGCCACGGCCCTTTGGTGCGACATCAACGTCAACAACGCGCTGATCGCCGAGAACCGGTTCGAGAACTGTAACCTCGGGATCTACTTCGAGATCAGCCGGTGGGGCGTGATCGCGAACAACGTGCTGAGGAACTGCGGGCGCGCGATCTGGGTCTACTCGTCAGACGTGCTCGTGGCCCACAACGTTATCGACAGTTGCGGCGAGGGGATCACGGTCAGCGGCTACCCGCGCCACGCAGCGTTCGTCCAGAGCGTGCGCGAGCAACCGTACTCGCACTGCCTGATGTCAGTGCGTAACAACCTCATCGTGGACAACCTCCTGATCGACTGCCCGGGCTCGTACATCGGGATCACCGAGAGCACGCCATACGGCTGGGCAAACTGGTCGGACCACAACGCGTTCGTCTGGACGCTACCGGCATTCCACCGGTCGGGGATGCACATCAACTTCATGAGCGGGTGGGATACGCTCTACGGCAAGCTGCCCATCTGGCGGATGAAGCGGCACTGCGACACGCGCTCGGTGGCTGTGGATGCAAAACTCCTCGAGGAAGTGCGGGGCGGCTCGCCATGGGTACAGCTCTCCGAGGACGAGTTGTTCGCGGATGCCGGACTCGTCGATCGAGCGGCGGGCGACTACCACCTGACGGAGGATAGCCCTCTGCGGGGCCGCGGCATCGAGCTGCCGACGGAGCTGGCATCAAGCTACCAGCCGGGACAGGGGCAGGATGTGGTTAGCCGGGCGTGGGAGGCGACGGCCATGAAGGCCGCGCCGGATCCAGACGCGGCGACACCGGTGCATGGCGATGAGAATGGTCACTACCGGCTGCAACCACTGCCGCGCGTCGGTCGGCTGGTCGACTTGGACGCGATGGGACCGGGTACGCCGGGGCTGAACGAGACATGGGCCGACAGCGGCCAACACCCGAGGTTCAGGGACGCGGCGGCTGACGTGGCAGGACCCGCGGAGTGGGCAGTGCGGCCGGAGAATCTCGTCAGCGACTCGGGATTTGATGAGCCGATGGGCGAGGACTCGGGGTGGATACCCAACGGCGGCTGGCACTCGGCGTCAGGCATGGCCTGCGCGAACTTGGCCCCGAACCAGACCGCGGGCGCCATCGCCAAGCAGCAGATCGGCGTTGCGCGGGCGGGTGGGCGATACGTGATGTACGGGGACGTCAACGTCAGTTCGCGGGATCAGGGGCTCGCTACGGTGGCGCGGATGTACATCGCGGCGGGGCCGGAGTTGAAGCCTGTCGGCGCGCCGATCGAGGTCCGGGCGGAGCCGGGTCAGGCATGTCATTGGGACAGCCGAGCGACGGAGGTCGTGGTCGACGGCCGCGAAGGCGAGGCGCTGTATATTGTGATCGACGCTCGCATGGATGGAGCGGCCGAGAGCGCGGTCAATCCAGCCGGATTCGCGCGCTGGGATGACGTGTGGGTGCTCGGCAACTGACCCGCGACAGGCGAGGGCGTTACATCCGCTCGCGAGACAGGAGAAGCGGGAAGACCGCCGACACACACGCTTCGGCGTTGAGGCCGGGCGTCAGAGAGCAGATCGCCACGGCGCGGTCGCCCGTCGTGTCTTGAGAGATCACCTGATGGATCGATGCGAAGGGATCCTGCGCTTGGGCCTCGGGCGCGGCCAGATGGGCCGGGCCAGCGACCAAGGTCTCGCCGTTCTTCCCCAGGACCTGGACGACAGCGGTCGCGGGGTCGACCAGGATTGCTAGCGCGTAAACGCGGTCGGATTTGAAGGAGAACTCAAAGCCCTTCTCAGCAACCAGCGGCGCGTCGTTCACCGCGACGCTGACGTCATCAATCACGAGCAGCGCCATGAGAGTGGGGTCGCCTTCGCGCGCGGTCAGGGGGAGCAACAGAACGCAGCGATTGAAATTCTTCGTATCGGAGACAGCAGCAACCGCGTGAGTGATCGGCCTGCGGCCACCAAGCGCGTGCATCACCTCGCCCATGTGCTTCGACGCCACGATACGTTGGGCGAGCCGCTGGCTGGCCTGCGTGCGCTTGACGATGAAGTCGGTCGGCCCGGTCTTCTCCTTGCCAAACCCAAAGAGCCTCCCCACGACCTTGGCTGCCGCGCTCGTCGGGCTGCCGCTGCTGAGGACACTCCCCAGGAGACTGCCTCCACCCGACTTGGAAGGCGCAACGCCATCGGTCCTTTCGGGCTCGTCGGTCGACCGATTGCGCGCCGACGCGATGAGATCGTCGACGAGATCGCCTCGCCGCTCGCCCCCAGCGGACGCCCCTCCCCCATTGCCGCCCGGCGGCGGATATGCGGGAGCGACGGCGCGCGTGCCCTGCGGGCCGCCCAACACGGCAACTGTCGACGACTCGACGGGCCCGCTCGCAACGCGCGCCTCGACGGGCCCGGAAACCACGCCGACACCGCCCGCCAGCAGGCGCGGCGGCGGCGGGACATCAGTGACGGTGGGCGGCGCCAAGGCCGATGGCGGCAACTGCTCGGATGAGATCACGGCAACGTCCAGCGCGCCGAGCAACTCGCCGTCGAGAACCAATTCGAAGGTATAGAGACCTGAGTCAAACGTCTTGGACTTCTTGGGCGTGACATAGCACGTCCAGTACTTCCGCCCAGGAATCCCGAAGGTGTAGCTCCGCTCCTCAACATCGTTATGCCAGAAGGAGACTCTCAGCCGACCTTTCTTGATCCCCTGGTTCACGCGGAAATGCAGCCCCATCTTCTTGAGATTGCTGGGGAAGACCGCGGACACGCCCGCGGGCCTGCCGGCTTTGTCATGATTCACGCATACGGATGCCTCCGCGAGCGGACCGCCGGGCGCAATATACCAGGCGTAGGGCTGCCGCCCCAGGCCCGTAAATGTCAAATGCTGAGCCACCTGAGAGCCGCCCTGGGCGACGGCGGGGGCGTGCGGAGGTAGCAGGATCACGCTGGCTATGAAGGCTATGGACATCAAGCTGTCTCCTATTTGCCGGCCACGTTGGCGGATGGCGACCGCAGCAAACGTCGACTTCGCCGAGGGAGCGCTGCGGGCCTCCAGCGACGGGTACTGCACTGAACACGCCAGGCGACGATAGGTTGCGCGCGAGAATGTCTCAGAAAAGCAAACGGCCCGGCAAATGCCGGGCCGTCAGAAGGCGCTCTAGCTGGGCGACGTTCTACCCAGGCGGCGCGGCGGCTGCGAATGCCTTCTTCAGCGCGCCGACCCAGCCCAGTGCCAGCTTCTTTGCCGTCGTGCCCTGGAGATCCGCCTGCACCTCGTCAGCCGTGCAGATGACCTTGTCGCCAGCGGCCAGCAGGATCACTCCATCCCGGTCGACGGCGCGCAGCTGACTCGGCGTAAACTCCGAGGCCAACGCGCGCTTCAGCCGGGCGGCGGATCGCTCCGCGCGCTGGAGCGGCGGGAGATCATTGTACCTGGTCCGGAAACGAATGCCGACGGCGCCGTTGACAACGACCTCGCCGACGGCCTTGCCCTCAATCGTCACCTGGCGGGACGTCACGCGAATGGTCGTCGTCGGCGCTTCCAGCTTCAGGGCTCCCGGCTCGCTCCCGGCATACAGAGTGCCCGCGAGGGCTTCCTTGATGCAGGCCTCCAGATCGGTCAGCGCCCACTTGAACCCCGGAGGGAAGCTGAACGTGACGATCTTGCGGTCGTTCTCTTTGCCGAAGGTGACCGTGTCGCTGCCATCGATGAGGATGGTCATGCAACTGAACCCATCGTTACGCCAGCGCCTGCTACCGTCAGGCGTCCCGAAGTCGATGAGTTCCAGCTCGACCCGTTCGCTGTCCCTCGCCGATTTCTCCAGCAGCTCAACGGTAGGCACCTGGCAGCCGGAGGAGACATTGATATAGCCCTTGAGCTTGACGGGCTTGTCGGACGCGACCGGTTGCGCCTCGGCAGAGCCGTTCGGTGCGGTCTCCCGGCTCGCGAGTTCCACGGCGGAGACCGAGTCGCCCGCGACTTGCGTCGCGGAATTCTGGCACCCGACAGCAGAGAGCGAGACAGTCGTCAGGATTGCCAAGCAGATGCACGTGGTTAGTCGCATTGTGTTACGCCTCCTTGGTCTCATCCGACTCGATCTGCCCGTCGACGATGCGGATCAGGCGCGACGCCGAGGCAACAACCTCGGGGTCGTGACTGGCCAGCAGCACGGTGGCCTCGCCCGATTCGTTGAGATCTCGGAGAAGGGCCATGATGCGCTCGCCATTGTCCGAATCGAGTTCCCCTGTCGGCTCATCGGCGATGATGATCCCGGGCTCGTTCACGATGGCCCTGGCGATCGCAACGCGCTGTTGCTCTCCACCGGAGAGTTCACCGGGAAGATGCTTGGCGCGATGCGCGATGATGACCTTCTCCAGAGCAGCAACTACTTTCTCGGACTTCGCCGCCTCACGCTCAGGCAGCGGGACGAGCGGCATCATCACATTCTCGAACGCGGTCAGCGCCGGCAGCAGGCGAAATGACTGGAAGATGAACCCGACGCTATGGCGCCGGTACATCGCGAGCCCCTCGCTCCCGAGCGCGGCGAGATCCTGGTCGCCCGCGTATACGTGACCCTCATCCGGGGCTTCAAGCCCGCCGATGAGGCTGAGAAGCGTCGATTTTCCCGCTCCCGAGGGGCCGGAAAACTCGACCATCTCACCGGATGCGAGTTCGATGGATATCCCGCGAACAGCCTTCACCTCAACCTCCCCCAGCAGGTAGTTCTTGCTGACGGAGTCAGTGCGGATGTGCAAATCAAACACCCCCGAAAAGATCGACAAATGGTGCGTCTGTTGCGATGATCATAGCTGTCTCAGCGCGTCGGCCGGGTCGAGCTTGGCAGCCCGCCGCGAGGCCAGGAATCCGGACAAGCACCCGATGACGAGAGCGATCGAAATGGCACCGACCACAAGCATCGGGTCCGGCACGACGCTCACAGGCAGGGGTACGGCCGCCCCGAGATCCGAGCATGGGGCGCGTTGTATGAGTGTATCTGGGAGCATGGGAGCGGCGACGTGACCGTACACGTACGCCAATCCGATGCCCAGCACCGTCCCGATGGCGCCGCCGATCACGCCGGCGTACAGCGCTTCAGCCGTCAGGAGCCTGGAAACATCCCAATCGCGCCAGCCTGTAGCCTTCAGGATGCCGATTTCGGAGACGCGCTCTGCAACCGACGCCAACGCTGTCTTTGCCACAAGGATGAGCACGAGCGTCAGCACGATCATCGAGATGGCGAGAAGGGTTGATTGTGTGATCGACGCCAACTGTGACGTCGACGCATCGACATTCGAGTCCGAGAGGACCTTCGCCCCGGGAACAAGCCCCTGGACCGTGCCGATAACCTGCCCCTCGACATCGCGGTCCTTGGCGCTCACGAAGATGGTGGTGACGATCTCGCCACGGTCGACGAGCTTCTGGGCGGTCTTGAGCGGGATAAAGACCTCGCCAGTGGATATCTGGGTGCCGTCGCCAAGGTCAAGCAACGCGACGACCTCGCACGAGTAGTCGCCCAACGGCAACCTGTCGCCAAGAGCCAGGTTCCGGTCGGCGGCGAACTTCTCGGTAAGCATCACATGGAAGTCGTCGGACGATGTCAGGAATCGGCCGCTCTTGATCGCGCAGCAGTCGCCGTCGTCGTCGTCTGATTTCTTCTCCACGCGTACCGGCCCGATGCTCTTCTTCCGAGGGTCGACGCCAATCACCATAGCAGGCTTGAGAGCGTCCGTATCGCCGCTGAGATCGGCCGACTGGAAGACCCAGAGATCGAGGACGCCAGTGACATTCTCGACTCCATTGATATCGTCGATCACCGCGACGACGCTCGCGTCCATCTCCCCCTTGAACTGGCCCAACTTGACCTGTGTCATCGGGCACGCCTCAACCGGACGGTCGATGGCCAAGTCTGCGCCGGCGGCCGACAGCGAGCCGCCAACCGCGGATCGCACTGCATCGGTGATTGACGCGATGGCGACGAGCATGGCGATGCTGACCGCCAGGCCTGAAATGGCGAGCACCGCGCGATTCTTACGGCGAATGAAGTTTCTCCAAGCATACGACCAGATCATGCGCCGGCCCTCCGTTGTGCTGGAGCAGTCAAGCACGCTCATGGATGCGCGTTCTCTTAGTGTCAACGCGTCTTATGCCCGAACCCGCTCCCGAAAACTGCGAAAAACCACCGCACCATCTGGAAACTCGGTTGTTAGTTACCGTATGGATGCGGCGAGGGCACGTCCGGGTCACGCTCACCGGCATGCCTGGACGCTCCGCCCGCCGCAGTGCTTTCGCGTACCTGAACGGCAATCTTAGCACCCCGCGAGGTTGGCTGTAACCATGATCAGCCACAGATGGGCCGTCACCATTCCGCTCGCGTTGTTGTTCGCGGCGCTCGGGGGTTGGGCGCAGGATGCCCCCCCGCCCGCAGACACGCCCGGGGATGAGATCGCGCCGCCGCCGCTACTTGCCCGGTATGACTTCGAAGACGCCGAGGTCGGACCGGCCTGGTCAGCGGTCGACGCCGAGGCGACGCTCGCCATCGCGAGCGATCCCGGGGATGTGGCGTCCGGCAAGGGTGCGCTGGAACTCACCTACCAAGCGAGACGCGGCGCGTACCAGCAACTCACCAGCAACGCGTTCGGCAGCGATAGCGCGGGTGCTTTGGCGCTCAAGATCAAGGCGAGTTCGCCGACGTCGCTGTCATTGGGCCTTCAGGAAGCCAACGGCGCGATGTACCAGGGGCTCCTATCGATCGGAGCGGGCGGCTGGGTTAGTGTCGAAATTCCGCTCAGGGACCTGCTGCTGTCGAAAAACGGCGACGATGAGCCTGGCGCCACGCCCGGGCAGATAAGCGGATTCTTCCTTGCGGACCTAGCCAACCTCCCGGGGGAGACGGGACAGGCGCTCGGATTCAAGGAAGGCGAGCAGAAGATTTGGGTCGATGATGTCGCGCTCATCGATGACCCGAAAACGCCGCCCAGGGGACGGGTGGAGGAACTGGGCGATGAGTGGGTCACCATCGTCGACGGCTTCGAAACGGACGTGATGTGGGCGCTGCCCATCCGCCAGGCCAAGTTCACCCACACGAAGGGCGCGCCGAAGGCCAAGGGCACGCGCGCCATGGAGATCACTTACGCGCTGAATCAGGGGCGCTGGGTCGGATGCGTCCTCGCGCCGCCGGGTCGGTTGGATCTATCGGCGGCAACGAAGTTCCGGATGCTGGCCCACACGGACCTCAACGCTCGCCTCGTGGTCGTGGTCGAGGAGCGCGGCGGAACCAAGTACGAGACGGCGACAAAGCTGCCAACGGACGGGAAGTGGCAGGAAGTCATCCTCCCGCTCGACGAATTCCTGGCGGACGCGGGCGCGGCGGATCAGGACCAGAAGGTCACGCCAAGTGAAATCCATCGCGTGATCGTCCTCATAGACACGTTCGACGCTGACGTCAAACCGGGCGGGAAGGGCTCGATCGTCATCGACGACGTCGGGCTGGTAATGTCGCAAGCGCCACAGACCGAGTAGCTCGGGCCATGGGGGCCCAGTAACACCGCAAGCGCACAGGGAAGGGAGTTGTCGACACTGCCGCGCGCGCGATTTGTGCGACGATGCATATCGATGGCCGCCGCGTGCATGGGTCTCGCTGCCTGGGCAACCGGGCAGGACGGCTTCACGCGCGTCGAGGATTCGACCGACCCCGAATATACCATCCAATTCGCTCTCAACGTTCCCCAGCAGTGGCCAGCCAACGGCGAGGTCAAGATCGCGTTCGACCAGACCGAAGCCGGCGACGGATATGCCCTCATCATCAGCAAAGGCAAGTGCCGCTTCGTTCGGACCAAGGCCGGGAAGACGCAGACGCTCGGGACCACCGCCACGCTCGCGCTGGGCGGCGGAGCTTGCAGCGGCATCATCAAGCGCCGGCTCGCGCGAATGTCCGCGCATATCAACGGCAACCGCGTTGCTATCGCCGCAGATGATGCGTATCACGGCGGGGCTGTGGCCTGGTCGGCAACCCACGAATCACTGACGCTCACCGACGCGTACGTGCAGCCCGTTGGTCCTGTGGAATTCACGGATGACTTCGTCATTGAGGACAACGGCTCGGGCATTTGGGAGCAGTTGTCCGGCGTCTGGGAGAGCCAAGGTCCGGACTCAGTAGAGCTGAAACCGGAGCTGAGCGCCAACCCCTTCTCGCTGAGCGGCCAGAAAGACGATAACCGCGAGTACGGCCTCGTGGCGGCGGGGAACTGGTTCTGGGACGACTACCGCGCCCGCGTCGCGGCGAAGGCCAGCGCGGACGGGGCGATGGGCATTGCCGCGTACGTGCAAGACGCCGACAATTTCCTGCTGCTGCGATGGACGAGCACGGGAGACATGTCCGAAGTCAGTCCGTTTGGGCGCAAGCAGCTCATCCGGGCCCGCAACGGGCGTTGGGATCTGCTCGACGAGGCTCCCGGCGGGTTTCATCAAGACCGATGGTATGAGCTGGCGCTGACCGTGCGCGACGGCTGGATAACAGGTGAGATCGACGGGGAGACGGTCGTGCAGGCGCGAGACCACTCATTCGGCCAAGGCAAAGTCGGGCTCCTCAGCCAGGTACCGGGCGGAGCGGCCTTCGACGACGTCGCCGTCACCAGCACGCGTGGCAGCCTCGATGCGTTTGACGACGGTGACATCGGATGGTGGCTGGCCAGCAATGGCGACTGGTCGGCGAAACTGGACCACCTGTATGGATCGGTGAAGGGCAAGGCCTCGGCCCACGCGGTAGCAGGCAACGCCGAATGGTCGCGGTATGAGATCTCAGCAGCGGCCAAGCCCAAGACGGCCACCTCGGTTGGGCTGACCGCATGTCACCAGCCAGACGGCGCGCGGTACGTTTTCCAGTGGGATGCGAGTGGTCAACAGACTCTCTCCATCGAGCGGGCGAACGGAGCCCAGGTTCTGGCGGCGGCCAATCAGCCCATGGATGACACGCGCTTCTATCGACTCGGGTTGAAGGCGGCCAACGGCCGCGTCGCGGCGCTCGTCGACGGAGTCGCGGTATTAGAGGCGGCCAACACGGAGCTGGCATCCGGGCCGGCAGGACTACTGGTCGGCGGCCCCGGCGAGGCGTGTTTTGACGACGTCTCGGTCACCTTCGACGAGAGCCGTCCCCCCGACTTCCAGGTCACGGATCAGTTCACCAAAGAAGACACGATGACGAACTGGGTCGACCCGACGCGCCAGTGGCGCGCGGCCGACGACGGCACCCAGTGGTACGATGTCCCGATGTTCGGGGACTTCACGCTATGGCTGCCTGAGGTGGACCTGGCCAGCGCGAACGGCAAGATGGCGCTAGTGCTGGCGCCGAACGCGACGGATGCGCCGACCGCGCGCGCCGAGATCGAGACGAACGGCGGCTCGCCAGAACTGCGGGCGAGGATCTCGAAGGGCGGAGGATCGGAACCGACCGCGAGCGGGCAAGTCTCGCTTGAGGGGCGGGTGCGAGTGGCATTCATCCGCGAGGGCGGGTGCCTGTCGATTTCCGCGAACGGCGAGCCAATCGTCGCGATGGCAGACGCGGGCATTCGCGGTCGCGGAATGGGCCTGAAGCTTGAGGGCTTCCCCGCTCAACTGCCGGAAATGCGCGTCTCATCCCCCCACTTGGTGGACATTACATTCTCAGGCGCGCCGACGAGCTGGACGCCGACGCTTGGCGTGTGGCAGGTCACCGACCGCTGGCCCTGCTACTCTGGCTGGTCCTGGTTCGGAGGCAAGGGACACCAGTCGGTGCTTCTGTGGGGGAAGGACACCCTCGAGGGTGACCAGGTCGTCGAGTTCTGGGCGGGCTTGCTGATGGACCAGCCGCCGCCCGGGTACAAGCATCCGTCCGACATCAACGCGATCATCTGCGGCGACGGACAGAACCTGTGCTCGGGCTATAGCTTCATCCTGGCCGGTGACAACAACACGAAATCGAAGATGCTCAAAGGCAGCGACGTCGTCGCCGAGAACCCGAACGTGAAGTTCGTAAACCCGGTCAGCAACAACTTCGCGTTTCACAGGCACTGGTTCAATGTCCGTATCGACAAGATCGGCGACCACATCACGTACTCGGTGGATGGCGCGGTAGTCGCCGAATGGACCGATCCGGAGCCGCTGACCGCCGGCAAGATGGGGATCTGGAGTTGGCAAGAGAACGGCATCCTCATCGCCCGAGCGCGGATGGCGGCGGAGCGCATTCGGCGGTAGCCATCACCGGTGGCGGGCGCTACGCACACAAGAAAAGGCCCGGCCTCAATCGAGGCCGGGCCTTTCTGTTGCGCGCTACGCAATGATCCCGGTGAGCTAGCGGGGATCCGAGTCGAAGTTATTGAACGCCGTATGGCCATGCCATTTGGCATGTCCATCGTAGTAGAGGGCATTGACGCCACCGTTATGCAGGTCGATGGTGTCGGTACGCCGACGGTCGCAGCCGCCAGGCGCGATATTGGCCCAGTTCCAGCCATTGACGGCGCAGCCGCCCTCGGCCTTGATGACCCACTCGCCGGAGGCCGGATTCTTGATCGAGGCGTCCTTGAGTCCGAGCGCCATGAAGTGCTCGCTCCACATGGACACATCGGCAGGCCAGTTGCCGCCCCGCCCGCGCCACGGATCGCTCCAGCAGCTCGGCTTGCAGTTGTTCTCGGGGGCGGATGGGCAGCCCCAGATCTGCTCGTTCTTTATGTAGGGATTCAGAATGATCCAATAGGGTTCTGTCTGGGCTCCCCATGGGATCTGCATACACTTGCCGTCGTAGTCGATAATGTAGGACTGCACGGCCAAGCCAATCTGCTTCGTGTTGCTGAGACACGACGTCTGGCGGGCCTTCTCGCGGGCTCGAGCGAACACGGGGAACAGTATCGCTGCCAAGATCGCGATAATGGCGATAACTACCAACAGTTCAATCAGGGTGAAACCTTTTCGCATCTGCTCACTCCTCTAAGGTTGTTGACGATTATTTCGGGCCAGCGGGCGTTGGGGTGGTGCCTTCGGTGGCGCCGCCCATTTCCGTGCCGCCTGCCTTCCCTCCGACCGCCTCAGGCCCCATGGGCAGCCCCTCAGCGCCCTCCGAGCCCGCCTTCTTCTTAATGACCATGAAGCCGACGACGCATACGACGATCAGGACGACCACGATCACGATGGCCGCCGTTCCGGTGGAAATATTGCCCTTCACAGTAGCTCCCTCCCTGTAACGCTGTCCGCCCTCAGACCGAGGTGCGGGAAAGTCATTCGGCGCGCAACAGTATTATGTTCATCACGCGCTCTCATTTGTCCTGCCCAAGCAGAGAGTGCACGGCGCGAGCGCTGGCCGCATGAGTGCTTAGCCAGCCCTCCAGTATTGCGATTCCCAGGGCTCCAACGCCACCGTCAAGCGGGCCATGCCGTCCGCCTCTCGCGTGATGTCAACGCCGGGGTAGGTGACGCCCGCAGGTAAACTGAGCAACACCTCAAACGTCCCACCAACTCCCCCTCGCTCGCGGATGAGGAGCATCTCCCCCGCCTCGCTGGTGTAGACGCGGAGGTTGCGGGGCGCGATGACCGGGCGGTCAACGTTCGCTATCGTCAACATCGCCTCGAACACCGGCACGTGCGCGTCGCGCGGCTCCTGAGTCGGGGACATACCCCAGAGGTCGTTCCATGCCAGCCCCAGCGGGAAGCCGCACGCCACCACCGTGTTGTCGCCCACCGGGTAGCGCGCCCCAATGACGGCGTCGCCCGCCAGGATCAGAGAGTCTCCGCCCGCCAAAACGCCAGTCGGAGGCGCGTTGCCGAAGTCCACCTGCAACTCAGCACCATCCACTAGCAGCGTCTGAGCGTCTCGAAGACTCTCGTGGCGCTCGTAGTCGTCCGCCCCAAGCCAATCGCGCAACATGGCTGGGAAACCCTCGGTGGGCTGGAGATGCGGCCCGTGCGCTCCCGCGCGGCCCACGGCAAGCACGCGTCCATCAGCGCCGGCCAGCCAGGCGTCGAGCGTCTCCCAAACGGCATCGGGGTGGTCGATGGTGACCGACGGCAGGATGATGAGCCGGTAGGGGGAGACGTCGACCTTGTAGTCGGCCGCGCTATTGCTGAGATCGCGGTCCATCGCGATGTCGAACTCGACGTTGAGCTGCGTCAGCGCCTCGGCAATCGCCAGCACGTTGCCGTAATCCTGACCGCTCATGTTGGAGTGCTGGAGGTTCGTGTTGCGAACGATCAATACCTGAACGGAGCGGCTCAGAGGGAATCGGACGCCCTGGACGGCCGGCATGAACTCGCCGAACCACTCGAGGACGGGAGTCTGATGGGGCTGTTGATCCTCCGTCGGAGCGGACATGTGGAGCCACGTGTAGGTCTGGGTCCAGACGGCGCCGCCGCCAATTTCGTCGAAGAGAGCGCCGGCGTAGTAGTCCCGGATGCCCTCGCCGTCTTCGTGGGCTCCGCCTTCCCCCTCACCGGAAGCAATGCCCATCGCGGGGCTGCCTTGAGCCAGGGCGTAAGGCCGATATGATGAAATGACCTTGATGGCCTTGCGGACGGTCGCCCACGGGGGCAGGTCAGCGAGACTGACCCCCGAGTCGTGGCATCCGACCCCGATGACATCGAACGGCAACTCGGCCCGGCGGAAGAGATGCAGGAAGTGCCAACTGTTCGTGAAATCCTGCGCGTTACTGTAGAAGAGCAGTTGGTTCGGCATGCCCTCGCGCATGATCCCCGCCCATCGGGTGAGCGCGTCAAACAGCAACTCGTCTTCGCGCATCTCGTAGAAATCGATCCACAGCGGATCGCCGGGAGTGAACTCGTTGTACGACTTGTGCCCGGCGAGTTCGACTCGCGGATCGCCCGGCAAGCGGAAACGCGGCCAGACCGGCAGCGGAATGTCGAGCCACTCCGCCACGCCGGCGAGAGGCTCGTCTATCAGCGAATAGGCCGGCCGAAGCACGGTCTCATCCGGCTCCTCGGGCCAGAACTCGGGCTTGTGATTCGCCTCGTAGAACGCGGCTAGATCGGCGTAGTCGTAGCCAGATGGCGTCTGATCGAGGAAGGCCTCAAGCGACCCGTATTTGCGTTCGAGGAAGTTGGCGAACAGGGCGTGCTGATGGGGGTTCTTGAGGTCCTGGGCGAGGTTGATATCCTCCTCGCCGATCATCATGCCCAAGACGTTGGGACACTCGCTGAATCGATGCATGATCTTGCGCGTCGCCAAGGCCTGGGCCTCGAGGACTTCCGGGTAGATGTGGTAGCGCGACCGATATGGCGCCGGGACGACCTCCGCGTGGGCGCCCCAGTAGAAGTCGCCTTCGAAGACAATATAGCGACCGTGGGCGTGGGCGCGCCGCACGAAATACTCCAGCAAATCGATGCCGCGCCCAAAGTGTGGGAGGTCCGTGCCCCGGGGCTGAGACTCGAGTGGCGCCCACTCGCCCGCACCATCAAGTAACCACAGCCAGCCCGTCTGGCGCATGTAGAAGTGGACGTCCGCATCGGTCATGAGGTCCAGATCGCGCTCAAGTTGATCGAAGTCCAGGCCGCTCACGGACATCACGTTCTGCCCGTCGACGCGCTGGTTGTAGATCGTGACGAAGAGATGACGCGTCTGGCCAGCGCCATCAACGAGTTGCCCCGTGGCCTCGTCGATGTGGCAGAAGTCCGAGAACTGGCCCGCCCACTCGGGCCTCTCCGGCGCCGCGTCAATGCGAAGCGGCGGCTCAGCCTTCCAGTTCTCGCGAAGACGGGCGTTGTGGTCGGCGAAATGATCTCGGAGCATCGCCATGGGCATCAGAGCGAATTCGCGCCCCCAAATGCCCTCGCCCGGCTGGCGATAGTAGCCGCCACCAACATCGGCCGGCAGCCAATCGCCGTCGGCCGCGGGATTCACTGCCCAATCGTCGCCCGGCGCGGTCGAGCACTCGAAACCGTCGCCCGAGACGAAGTCCTCAACCGTGCCGTCATCGTATTCCACGCGCATCTGCAGATACAGCACCGGCCGCCACTCGCAATACACTCGGGCCGCGACGAAGATGGGCCCGGGCGAGAGGCGGTCCGTGGTGTCAGCCCATTCCGGCAAGGCCTCATGCACGTCGTGGCCGGTGAGGGTCAGTTTACCGTCGAGGTAGACGCGGACCGACTGCATTGGCGCGGTCATCACCACGGCGCGCCGGACGGGCTTCTGGATGCTCCACGTGCCGCGAAGGTAGATGTCCTTGGCCCACGGCTGATCCGGAGCGTCCGGCTGGCCGATCCAGAGCGCGTCATCGGGCCAGAAGGGCGAGGGCTCGGCGGCCGGATACCATGTCGGATCCTGCGCGGCAGCCATCCCAGCCAGCAACACCAGAAGCGCGACGGCGCGTGTGGGCATCAGTTGGGCTCCTTGCAGTTGGCCACGAACTGGGCTTGCTCAGGCGTGGGCTCAACGTCCCCCCTGAGCAGCAAGTCATCCGTCTCTTCCATCCATCGCTGGACTCGACCCCGGAGTTCCGTCAGCGTCGCTGCATGGTCGGGGCTATCGGCGAGGTTCTCGGTCTCGCCAGGATCGGAGTCGAGGTCGTACAGCTCCTCCTCCGGACGCGGCGAGCCGTAGTACTCGCCGCGCATCTCCTGGCCGGCGAGGCCGACGTAGATATCCAGCGGCAGATAGACCAGAGGCCGATCTCCGAAGTTCCGAATGTACTTGTGCCGTGGCGTCTTGATCGCGCGCATGGGGTTGTACTTGTCGTGCCATGTCATCTCAGCGAAGATCGACTCGCGCGGCTCGCACTCCCCGCCCGTCAGTAGAGGGCTGAAGCTGCGCCCATCCAGCCCCTCCGGTACCGGCGCGCCGAGATAGTCCAGTAGCGTGGGCGTGAAGTCGCAGTTGGTCAGCAGCGAGTGATCGCGCCGGCCGCCTTCAACCTCGCCCGGCAGGTGCATCATAAGGACGGTCTTGAGCCCGGAATCGTAGCAGGTTCCTTTCGCACGAGGCATCGCGAGGCCGTGGTCGGTCGTGAAGATCAGGAGCGTATCGCGATCCAGGCCGGTCTGCCGCAGCGCGTCTCGAATCGTCCCGAAACAGGCATCCACCGACTTCACCAGTCCGTTCAGCCCGCCGATATCCTCACGAATACCAGGCCTATCCGGCAGCCATGGCAGCGGCGTCACACCCGCCGGATCGTCGTTCTCGTAGCCTTCCCGCAGGTATGGCCGATGGGGTTCGCCGAGGCCAGCGTTGAGGTAGAACGGTTGGGCGTCGCCGGAGGCCGCGTGCTCGCGAAGGAAGCCAGCCACGCGGTCTCCGATTTCGGCCGAGTTCCCCCGCGAATCGTGGATGTTCGCGTAGCCCACGCGCTCCGAGCGAGCGTCCTCGTGCTGGCCCCCAAACAGGTGAGTGTCATAGCCGCAATCATTCAGATAGTGCGGGAGACAGCGGACGTCGTCGCGGAACTTCCACCCTATGTGGGCTAGCCCGATAAGGCCGTTACTGTGTGGATACAACCCGGTCATGATGCTCCCACGCGAGGGCGAACACTGTGCGGCTGAGCAGTGGTAGTTATCGAACAGCAGGCCGTCCGCAGCCAGTTCATCAAGGGCGGGGGTGTCCACCCCCGCACCCAGGCAGCCGACATGCTGTCCGAGATCGTGGCAGATCACCGTCAGTACATTGGGTCGCTTGCGTTCGCTCAAGGGCACCCTCCCAAAGAGTAATGCGAGTGGGTTCGCCCGGACCGCAACGCGCCCCTTGCTCCGCGAGAGAGACCGGTCCATGTTAACAATAGTGTAACGCGACCGAAATAGTTTGTGATGCGTTCTGAGCGGGGTGGTATATCGAAGTCACGGGGCAGCGCACACCAGTCCACGGCGCGCCCGACAGCTGAGTTAACCAAAGAAATGGGAGGCGTATCACAATGAAGGGTCGCAAGGGTTTCACGCTTATCGAGGTCTTGATCGTCATCGTCGTCATCGCCATTTTGGCCGCGATCGTC